>Ga0208897_1000021_pt1 | contig 102331 bp, 92 predicted proteins | sample ColrivemetaGS697_FD_187594 | JGI IMG/M metagenome (GOLD analysis project Ga0208897, IMG submission 187594) | Estuarine microbial communities from the Columbia River estuary, USA - metaG S.697 (SPAdes) (version 2) | ecosystem: Environmental > Aquatic > Marine > Intertidal zone > Estuary | place...
AGTAAATTTCGATGAATTTTCAAGTTTATGAAGAAATACTTCCTCACATTTTGCTGTATACTCCAGACACTTTACTTTTGGGCTCAAGCTCCAGTGGTGAGTATTAGCGCAAGTAACACCCAGGTCTGTCAAGGCGATACTGTCCTTATTAATGTCACCTCCAATGAACCAAGCTCTACTTTTCTTTGGTCTAATGGAGCAACAACCAATTCTGTTTTTTTAAGTCCCAATCAGAGCACCACTTACACCTGTGTTGTCACAGCGAACGGCCTTAGTACAGTGGCAAGCCAAACTATAACAGTAATCACCAACCCAATTGCTGATGCTGGCTCAGACTTTACAAAAACTTGTGTAAGTAATGCAAATGGCGCGTTCATCGGAATGATTCCACAACCGGGGGTTACCTACAGTTGGACTCCAGCTTTAGGCCTAAGCGCTTCAGGCGTTGCTAACCCTATTGCAAACCCTGTTGCCACGACCAGTTATATGCTTACTGCCACTCATACGCAATCAGGTTGTACAGCTACGGATGCCGTCACGGTAATCGTTGATCAGCAAGTTCCGGCAGCAGATGCCGGCTTAGATGCTCAAATAACCTGTGTTCAAAACAACACTGGTGTTCAGCTTGGCGCCATGCCTACCGCGGGGCAAACATACAACTGGACCCCAAGCGCAGGTCTGAGTGCAACGGGGTTTGCCAACCCCATTGCCAATCCGAGTACCACAACAAATTACACGCTCACCGTTACCAATGTGGCAACTGGATGTAGCTCCACAGATCAAGTACTAATTACCGTTAATCTTTCCCAGCCATTAGTTGACGCAGGAAATAATTTTACCAAAACTTGTGTGCAAAATTCAACAGGTACAAATATTGGATTTAATGGACAAAACAGTGTAGCTTACTTGTGGTCGCCAACAAATGGGCTAACCAGTATTAACACATCATTGACAAATGCCAATCCGAGCGTGACCACCACCTATACTCTTACGGCTACTCATGTTGTAAGTGGATGTTCGGCAAGCGATCAAGTGGTGGTTACTGTAGATGTTGAGCTTCCTATCGTTGATGCGGGCAACGATTTTACCAAAACTTGTCTACAAAATCAATCAGGTGCACAAATTGGCATGACTGCAGTAACAGGAGTCAGCTACGAATGGAGCCCAACAATTGGTTTATCACCTAGCAATACGAGTAACCCTATTGCAAACCCAAGCACTAATCAAACTTATACGTTGATTGCAACGGACCTCAGTAGTGGTTGTATTTCATCAGACCAAATTAATATAAGTGTAAATAATGTTCCACCTTCGGCAACAGCTGGAGCTGATTTCAGCAAAACTTGTATACTAAACCCTAACGGTTTGCAAATTGGGAGTAATGCTTTAACAGGTTTAGTGTACAGTTGGTTTCCTACCTCTGGATTGTCGAATCCTAATGTCTCCAACCCAATTGCTAACCCAACCCAAAGCATCTCCTACCAACTTACAGTTACTGATCCAATTAACGGTTGCACTGCCTCTGATCAAGTCTCGGTAAGCGTCAATACTTCCGTGCCCTATGCGAATGCCGGTTCAGACTTTACAAAGACTTGTGTGAGCAATTTAAACGGAGCCTTTATAGGCATGACTTCCCAACCTGGTGTTACCTACAGTTGGTCTCCAACCTCGGGTTTAATTTCTGCTATTTCAGCAAACCCTACAGCAAACCCGAGTACTACCACTACCTATACCCTAACAGCCAACCACTCGCAATCTGGCTGCAGTGCTTCTGATGCCGTCACCGTTACAGTTGATCAGCAAATTCCTATTGCAGATGCGGGCTTAGATGCCGAAAAAACTTGTGTAATCAACAATACTGGTGTTCAAATTGGCTCCTTGCCTACCTTGGGGCAAACCTACAACTGGACGCCCAGCACAGGATTAAGCGCAACTTCTCTAGCAAACCCCATTGCCAACCCGAGCAACACAACGAATTATACGCTAACCGTTACTAACGTTGCAACGGGCTGTAGTGCTACAGATCAAGTATTGGTGAATGTAAATACGCTTTTACCAACTGCTAATGCCGGTGCGGACTTCACAAAAACATGCGTTCAAAATACGAATGGACTCAACATTGGGCAAATAGCAATTAGTGGCGTTTCATACAATTGGTCGCCAAGCTTAGGGCTCAGTTCGGTAAACATTTCTAATCCAAATGCAAATCCGAATGTCACAACCACCTATACCCTTACTGCAACTCAATTAAGCAGTGGTTGTACGGCAAGTGATCAAATTATAGTTAGTGTCAATGACCAAGTCCCATTGGCTAATGCCGGGCTAGATCTTTTAAAAACTTGTAGTCAGAACGCAAACGGAGCATATATTGGCGCTGCTTCGCAAAACAGCTGCACTTACAGTTGGAGTCCGGTTCAGGGTTTAAGCACACCTTCAAGCAGCTCTACGTTTGCCAATCCAAACCAAACGACCATCTATACTTTAACGGTCACCCATAACTCCTCTGGATGCACGGCAACTGATCAAATGACTATTGAAGTCAACGTTACGCCACCAACAGTAAATGCTGGAAATGATTTTATAAAAACATGTCTTCAGAACCCTAATGGTTTAGAAATCGGAAGTAGTTCTTTGGCAGGCTTTTCCTATGCTTGGTTTCCGACATTAGGGTTGTCAAATCCATTCATCTCTAATCCTGTTGCCAACCCAACACAAAGTACCTCTTATTTATTAACTGTAACGGATCAGATCAACGGTTGTTCTGCTACTGATCAAGTTGCAGTTACAGTCAATACAACCCCTCCTACTGCAAATGCTGGATCGGACTTTACAAAGACATGTGTGAGCAATATTAATGGCTTACTTTTAGGAGCAGGTACCACTGCTGGCCTCACCTATAGCTGGTCTCCTGCAATTGGGCTGTCATCAAGTACTATTTCAAATCCATTAGCAAATCCAAGCGTGACTACAACTTATACTTTAACCGTTACTTCAGTAGCAACAGGATGTAGCAATACCGATATGGTTACGGTGAATGTTAATCAGACTGCTCCGCTTGCTCAGGCGGGGCCAGACTTCTTAAAAAACTGTTTTCAGAATTTAACTGGAAACACCATTGGCATGCCCCCTATAAGTGGCAATTCTTATCAGTGGAACCCCATTTCAGGGATCAATCTACCCACAGCCTCAAATCCAATCGCTAATCCTGCATTCACTACAACATATACATTAACAGTGACTGACGCTTTAAATGGCTGTGTATCTACAGATCAAATCATTGTCACCGTTGATATTTCGGCTCCAACTGCAAATGCAGGAAACGATTTTGCAATCAATTGTTTTGGAAACCCTAATGGGTCTCAAATTGGTATGAGTCAAACTCCAGGTATTACCTACTCATGGTTGCCAGCCACAGGGCTTAGTAACTCATTTGCGTCGAGCACATTGGCTAATCCAAGTCAAACTACTACATACACCCTTACAGCGCTCAATCCAACAAATGGCTGCCAAACATCTGATCAAGTATTAGTGAACGTCAATCTTTCTACACCAATTGCAAATGCAGGACCTGACCTACTCAAAAATTGCATAACGCACACAAACGGTGCTCAAATCGGAAGTATAGCTCAAACACAAACCAATTACAGTTGGACTCCTAGTTTGACGCTCTCAAGTCCTAATGCAGCGCAAACCTGGGCGAATCCAACACAATCCACTTGGTATGTGTTGACAGCAACCAATTGGGAAAGCGGCTGCTCGGATATTGATTCCGTCTATTTTGAAGTCAATAATATGGCACCTATAATTGACGCAGGTTATAACCAAAGTATTTGCTTGGGAGATTCTATAATAGTTTCGGGCGCCTATCCTACAGGAACACAAATAAGTTGGAATAATGGCATTCAGAACAATCAATACTTTATTCCAATTGTTTCACAATACTATACCTTAACTGTAATTGCTAGTAATGGCTGTCAGAGCCAAGATTCACTTTTCGTGCAGGTCAATGCTTTGCCGGGAATTTATGCTGGGCAAGATATTGAAATATGTGAAGGAGAAACAATAACCCTAGCCGGTTCTTTCGGGTCTATATACTATTGGAGTGGTGGCATATCAAACGGGGTACCTTTTATTCCACAGACAAGTGGGGTCTACACGGTGACAGGAATAGATACCAATGGCTGTCAGAATAACGACCTAGTAATCGTTACCGTACATCCCAACCCTGTTGTTTTTGCGGGTTCAAACCCTGCAATTTGCCTCGGAGATTCTGTGCTACTTGCAGCAAGCGGAGCATTTTCTTACACATGGTCTAATGGCATGTCTAATGGTGCATATATTACCCCAAACTACAATACACTGCTCGAGGTTACTGGAACAGATCAATTTGGTTGTACAGGAAGTGATTTACTGGATATTACAGTTATTCAGCCGACAAATTCTACTATTAATGTGGTTTTTCAAGGGCCTTACACCTTAAACGGTGTCACTTACGATGTCAGCGGAACCTATATTCAAGTAATACCCAATAGTGCAGGCTGCGATAGCACCATCACCTTGAATTATGAATTGGTGGATGTGGGGATTGATGAGTTATATTTCGCGCAAATTGAAGCATTCCCAAATCCTTTTACAAATGAAATTTGGATGAGTTACGAGCAAGTACTTGTTGGAACACAGCTTTTCGTTCTTGACCTAAGCGGTAGGATTGTAAGCAATTATGAACTCAATGCAGACCTTAAAATGTTAATCGACCTAAGCCACCTCCCACCAGGCGCGTACTTGATAAATTCACCTCATACGCAACCGCTAAAGATAATTAAACTATAGTGTTACGGTCTTTTTAAGGAACGAGGTCAACTATTTGACCAGCTTTTGTTTAACGCCTTAAACTTAATAGACCCGAAAATAGAAAACGTAATTAATAAGCTTAACAACTCTCTGGTTCTGGAGATTGATCTATCTGCTCCTTTTTTTAATGCCCAGACGATAGGTTCTTTAGCAGAAAATTAAAAAATTCAAGTGCAAATTCTAAGTGCAGAAGCTGGAAATTTGTTGTATCAACTTTATATTTATCTAAATAAAATACAGTCATGCCAAAAATTTTAGCCCTCGCCTTCCTCCTAATTTTACTAAACAATACTTTCGCACAACAAGCCAAACCTGTCTTCAAAGAAGGGCAAGCACAACTTGTGCCAGCTTTCAGTAATGCCTCGGAATGGATCAAGGAAGAATTGTGGGTGCAAACCAATTTTGACAGTGATCAGAATGGGAAACTAGACCGTATGCATGTCTTTTTAACTCGCCCGGCACAGACCAACTCTCAAGGACTCAAATTACCAGTGATTTATACGACGAGTCCTTATTTTGGTGGTACAGGGGGGAATTCAAAAAACTATTTTTGGGATGTCAATCATGACATTGGTGCAATACCACCACCACACAAACACGCTGTAGCGAAACGAAAGGAGAACAGGCCACTTGAGGCTTTTTTTCAAGACCAAACTTGGGTGAAACGCGGTTACATTACGGTATATTCTTCTTCTCCCGGCACTGGTTTTTCTGACGGAGTTCCAACGATAGGAGGCGAAAACGAAAAATTAGCACCTGCTGCAGTTATTGATTGGCTATGTGGAAGAGGAATTGGATACACTACAAGGACTGGAATGGACACGGTTAGCGCATTTTGGAGTACAGGAAAAGTAGGAATGATGGGAACTTCCTACAACGGCACTTTGTGTTTGGCAGCCGCTTGCACTGGAGTCCAAGGATTAGAGGCGATCATTCCAAATGCACCCGTGAGTTCTTGGTATTTGTATTATCGATCGAATGGTTTGGTGAGGTCACCAGGTGGCTATTTAGGCGAAGACACTGATATTTTATATGATTTTGTGCACAGCGGCGATCCAGAAAATCGGGCGAACAACGACGCGCTCATGCGCGATGCAGTACTTGTTCCGGGACAAGACCGCATTACAGGCGACTACAATGATTTTTGGGCTGCTCGAGATTACCTCACCCAAATGGACAGTATGAGAGCAGCATTATTCATGTGTCATGGTTTTGAAGACTGGAATGTGATGGCAGAACACAGTTTTCGCTTTTACGAGCAAGCCAAAAAAATGGGCTTACCAGCCAAAATTTATTACAATCAATTGAGCCACGGCTACCCTCCTCCACTATGGATGATGAACATGTGGTTTACCAAGTATTTGCATGGCGTCAATAACGGCGTAGAGAAACTTGCAGACGCCTGGATTGTACCCAAAGGTGAGCGTGAAGCAAAAGCGCAAAGCGCATTTCCAAATCCCAAGTCAAAAGCAGTGCGCTTGTATCCACACCTTGTCCAATCAAATACAGGTATCTTAGCCACAACACATCAGTCACCAGTTCAACTGCATTTTACAGACAATGCGAGTCTGAAGGCTATTGAACTTTTTTCTCCAAAAAAAGAGGACAATCGTCTACTTTTTTGGAAAGAGCTAGAAAATTCGATGCATCTTTCAGGAACCGGTAGCATTCATATCCAACTATCAAGTAATAAAACCGCAGCCAATTTGTCTGTTTACCTTGTTGCAGTTCCTCAGGATGAACCAACGAAAAAACTTAAAATCGAGGATATTATTGTGAACCGCGCTTGGGCTGATCCTCAAAATCATGCATCGCTCGACAAGAGCGAAGCACTCCAACCTGGTCAATTTTATGAGCTTACCTTCCTCTTTCAGCCTGACGATCAAATCATACCGGCTGGGCATAAATTAGGACTGCTCATCTTCTCTAGCGATCCTGAGTTTACGCTCAAGCCTAAAAAAGGGACGCAGCTTACCGTAAATTTGACTGAGACATGGATAGAATTAATGGTAGTAGATTAATTACATATCAAGGACTCACCAAATTTATACTGATATTGAGATATAATGGATTAGTTAGGCGGTTGAGCATGACGTATGGTGGTGTATCGTCAATTAAACCGAAGGCGCGGTAATTTTCTTGTCCTCCAATCAGGCGATCCATATCAAAGCGGTAATTAATCCTATAGCCAGCCTGAATAGACATCCATACAAAATCCTTCACAGCAAATTCGTAGACCATTCTAAGTCTAATTTCACCCCTTCTGATTTCTAACTCATCGTTTCTCATGTCATATCCATCTACACTCGATGAATTCCACATTCTGTAGCTTTGACCTTCTAACTCATATCCGGCAAAAAGCATATTTCGACTATTTATAGTTCTTCTCACATGTGCTCTTGCTGGAAACAAAATTTCAGTACCCCATTTGTTGGCATGATCAGTCCAATTAAACAGTACAATTGGGATATAATTAATTTCACCCACTCGATAGGTTCTCGCAAGCCCTACTCCCCATTGTTTAAGTTCTGTTGGTCTTTTACCGTAGATAAGAGCTGCAGAATATTTCAAGTAAGTAAGCGGCATCATTGACTTCAAAGAATAGTTACCGCTATAATCCGCAGAACCTTGAAACAGAATAAAATTTTTCTCATCCAGCGGTTTAAAAACTGTTGTACTGATACCTGCAGTACGCAATCCGTGGTCGCTAAGCGATTTAAGAAGTGGGTTTTGTAAACTCCCAGGATCTTTGAAATCGTAGCGCTGTTCCCAATAATTAGCTCCAAGCTGCCAAACAAGATTAGTTTGGGAAATAACTGGAATATTGAATCCCATTCTCATTCCATGGGAACGCAACAACTGTGCATCCTGAGGGGCTAAATTAAAAGCAGTTGAGGACTGCATAGTGTTGAGTGTATCTGCTGAAATTTGATAACCAAACTGGTAGTCATAACCAAAACTGATCAATTTGGCAGGGCTTAAACCTTCTATCTTTGGACTACAGAATCGTTTAACACCTTCTGCAGAAAATTCTACGTTGTCGTAGATGCTATAATCTTCTTCTTCTTGAATAATTTCTGAAGAATCTTGCTCAGATACCTGCCCAAAACATTGGACGGATAAGGTTATAAAACCAATCAAAAACAGACCTGAAATACGTGGATGAATCATGAGCTTCCTATTTTATTTTTTAACAACAACTCGTTTCCATATATCTGTCCTACCTAAGGCAGAAACACCAATATAACCGCGAATATTAAGTGTGTTCTCATTTGTCATTTTGATAACACAAGAATAAGTACTACCGTTGAGCGCATCATAAATAGTACCCCCTGACCATTCATTATTGCCATCATAGACAAAATCTTTCAGCATGCGATAGCCCTTCAGTGGCGTTTTTTGCATCGATGGATCTGGATTGTTTTTATCCGTTTTAGGTTGTTTAGTGACTGGATCTATTGGTTCTTTGAGCCAAACAATTTTACCGAAATATTTAGAACCTATTTTTTCAATTTTGACTCGTGCACGTCCATTGCTGGGTTCCCAAACCCCCAATAAACGATCACCTCCGTCTGCTGGCGCGAAAGAATAAATCAAGATGGCGATAAAGGAGAATAAGGCGATAAAGGATAATTTTTTCATGATTTAAAGAATTAGTTTGTGTTCATGTGAAATATAAAAGATGAATTAAATGAAGCTGTTAATATTTTAATTCAAATTCAAAGGTGCCTTTGACAAGCACATTTGCATCGATGTCGTTAACAAAAGATGCATCCAAGACAACATATACTGACTTTTCAGCAAAATATGCTGTAGCATCTGCAGATGTGGAAGGTTTGAGTTTGATCTTTCCACCAAATGACTTTATCGGGTTAACCACTGCAAGCTCGCGCATTTCAAGATCTGGATTGTCAGCTGCTAGGCTAAGTACAAAGGCACTAATATCTTTGCAACCTTGTGGTTCCTCAATTTCAACGTAGGCTTTTTTCAATGCCGCTTCATCAATTTCAACACCCTCTTCATAATCAGATCCAAGGATTTCTTTTAAATCAATTTTTGCAATATATTGGGCAGCATTAGAACCTTCATAAAGAGGTCCGTTGTAAATAAACTCAATATTTTCCAACCGAAACTTGCTGGTTTTGTCTGCAGAACTACAGGCACCCAAAATGAACAAGCCGAATGCAATTATGGCAATATTTTTCATAGTTTATAGTTTAGGGGACTAAAATAGAAAATTTACAATCCTCAGCTCTTGAGCTTGTGCGCAGCACACCTTTTTCAAGGGTTTTTTCTGCTGAAAATAGTCGTTATATTTTGGAAAAATAAGAACGATAAAATTGGACACTACTGCGCTGCAAAAAGATGCGCTAAAACGCAAATACTTCTACTGATTTAAAAAATATAATTCTAGGATTACAAATTTTTAAATACTTATATATCAATTATTTAAATCAAAAAAGGATTAAATAAAAAGGAAGAAAAGAAAGCGCTATTCATCTGCTTTACATCAAGTAAACACCACCTTAAATATAGCTAAAAACGCTTCATTTTTTGGCCCATTTTAGACGCCATAAATTGACTCAAAAATGAATTTTATTAAATGTCTTTATGAGGTATAGAAATAAATTATATGAGCTCAAAAATATCCTTTGCCAAACGAAATGTCTGGCAATGCGCTTCCACAATCACATTCACATCTGCAGAGTAGCCACCGCCTAGTGCCACGGCACATGGAATCGTTCGTGATTTGAGTTGAGAAAAAACAAAACGGTCTCGTTCTTTACAGCCCTGCATACTGATGCCAAGTTTGCCGAATTTATCTGTTTCAAGGATGTCAACACCTGCCAAATAAAAAACGAAATCTGGTTTGACAGTTTCTAGTAATTGTGGGAGGTGCTGATATAGCAAGTCTAGATAGGCCTCATTTGTTAGGCCGTTTGGAAGTCCGATATCGAGGTCGCTGCGCTCCTTTTTGAACGGATAATTGGTGGCGCCATGCATGCTGAATGTAAAAACACGGGGCTCGTCTTCAAATAATTTAGCAGTCCCATTCCCTTGATGCACATCGAGATCTACGATCAGGATTTGCTTGACTAATCCTTGCACTAGTAAATAGTTTGAGGCGATAGCCATGTCATTGAGTAAGCAAAATCCTTCGCCATGGTCTGCAAAGGCATGATGCGTACCACCCGCAACATTGAGTGCCACTCCTGTTTGCAGGGCTGCTAATGCACAATCAATAGTGCCTTGCATGATAATCAATTCGCGTTCCGTTAATTCCTGCGACTGTGTAAAACCAATAACGCGTTGCTGACGCTCTGTTAGTGTTTGACAAAGCAGCTGTTGCAGATACGAAGCGGTATGCGTAAGTAAAACCGTTTCCTCTAGACAACGTTTGGGCGCAACCAAATTCTGCATTGTTATAGTTCCTTCTTGCAGCAATTGGCCAGGAATTAATTCGTATTTGAGCATCGGAAAGCGATGCCCTTCAGGCAACGGATGTGCGTAAATAGGGTGATATGCAATGTGTAGGAAACTCACTTCTTAATTTTTAAGCAGTTCATCAAAATGTTTTTTATCGTCCACAATAAGTGCATCTGCACTGTACCCCTTCAAAGTCCAAGTAATTAAGAAATAGGTAATAATCGAGATAAAAGAGGCTACAAAAAATGGAGTACCCATACCTATATTAGAGTTTGGCACACTTGATTTAAAATGATAATAGAACCACATAAAAAGCGGTGGACCTATTATTTCTGCAAGGCTCATCAGACTGGTAAATATACCTTGCAACTCGCCTTGCTCATTACTGCGAACTTGACCCGAAACAATCGAGCGAATAGCAGGGTCCACAATACCAGTAAAAGCATATGGAAAGATTATGGCGTACATCATCCAACCTTGTGTTATAAGCCCCATACCAAGCAGGACAAAAACAGATAAAAAAAGACCAAATTTAGCTGCATTTTTCTGTCCAAATTTAGCGACTATTTTTCCGGTAAGTACCCCTTGAACAACCCCAAAACAGACCCCAACTACCGCCAAGGATATCCCTACTTCTTTAATGGTCCATCCAAATTTTTCCATCGAGTAAAAATTCCAAGTAGCGTGAACACACATTGTAGTTAGAATTGCTAGGAAAGTAACTAAAAAAAGATATTTTAATTTTTCAAAGCGCTTGATTTGTTTCAAAGCGCCGAAAGGATTGGCTCTTTTGATTTCAAATTTGCGTCGATCCTCCTTGGGTAAGGACTCTTTTAATACGATTAAACCGTAAATGAAATTTGCCATCGAAAATAATGAAGCCACCAAAAATGGCATTCTCGAGCCAAAATCAGAAAGTAAACCACCAATAGCAGGGCCAATTACAAAACCAATACCAAATGCAGCACCAATCATACCAAAATTCTGAGCACGATTTTCTGCCGTAGAAATATCGGCAATGTATGCAGAAGCAGAGGTAAAACTCGCTCCAAATATGCCAGAAATTGCCCTACCGAGTACCAACCAGAATAAATTTGGTGCAAAATACATGACCAAATAATCGAGACCCATGCCTAGAACGGAAAGAAGCAGGATCGGACGGCGACCATAGCGATCGCTTAAATTGCCGATTAATGGAGAGAATACAAATTGCATGAGCGCATATGCGCCCAAAACCCAACCAAAATATTTAGATGCCTCTCCTAAAGGAACATGTGCAGTTTCTGAAATAAGCGCCGGAAATGATGGAATGATGATACCCAAACCAATAGAGTCAAGGCAAATGGTAATTAGAATGAAAATGATAGCCGATTTTGGGTTAATGACTTGCATGCTTTTGGAATTTGGCCCGAAAGATAGTAAGTTAATGACGAATCTATTATTCTTCTCCTATAGATTCTTAAATTGTGCGTATCTTCATTTCAATGAAACCCGAAACGCTACATCCAGATGCAATAGCTGCGTTTGTCGAACAATTTATCAATCAAACCAACCAATCGGTCTTCCTTACCGGTAAAGCCGGAACCGGCAAAACCACGTTATTGCGTAAAATCATGGCATCCACCTACAAAAATGCCGTAATCGTAGCGCCAACAGGTATTGCAGCACTTAATGCAGGCGGGGTTACTATCCACTCTTTTTTTCAGCTACCATTTTCGGGTTTCATTCCTGAGTTTGGTGCACAAGCCTCTTTTTCGGATACAATCAAATTTGAGACAAAAGACACCTTGCTGCGTCATTTTACAATGAACAAAACAAGGTTAAAACTCATCCGCAATATTGAATTACTTATCATTGATGAAGTGAGCATGTTGAGAGCAGATTTATTAGATGCCATCGATTGGACACTACGCAATGTACGAGGTATTCATGAGCCATTTGGAAATGTTCAAGTTTTATTCATCGGCGACCTTTTACAATTACCGCCCGTTGCTAAACAAGAGGAATGGCAAGTGCTCAGACAATACTACAATGGAATATTTTTCTTTCATGCCCGAGTTTTGCAAGAGATACAACCCATCTATATCGAATTGACCACTATTTATCGTCAACAAGACCAACAGTTTATCCAATTACTTAATCAATTGCGCAACAATCAAATGAGTACAGAAGACCTGTCGCTTCTGAACCAATTTGTAAGACCAGAATTTGACCCTACCCTAGAAGATGGCTTTATTACGTTAAGTACGCATAATGCAAAGGCAGATCTTATTAATACAAAGGCACTCCAAGCATTAAAAGAAAAACAATGGGACTACGAAGCTGAAATCAATGGTGATTACCCTAAACATCTATACCCTATTGAGCAAATACTCTCTCTCAAAATTGGTGCGCAAGTAATGTTTATCAAGAATGACAATTCCATCGATAAACAATATTATAATGGGAAGATGGGTAAAATTCAGTCACTGAGTGAACATGAAATTACGGTCTACTTTCCCGAAGAAAATAAAGCAATTAGTGTAGAAAAATTTGAATGGAACAATATTCGCTACGTGCTCAATGCCAGCAGTGGTGCAATTGAAGAAGAAGTCATCGGTACCTTTGTTCATTACCCGCTTAAATTAGCATGGGCAATAACTGTTCATAAAAGTCAGGGTCTTACATTTGATAAAGCAGTGCTAGATGTATCGGATGTTTTTGCTCCAGGCCAAGCGTATGTTGCTTTATCTCGCTTGCGAAGTCTTGAAGGTCTGGTATTGAAACAACCCATGCGGATGAACGGGCTTTCCAACGACCAGCAGGTCATGACCTACAGTCAAAATAAAGCCGATGAAAGTATACTGCCCTCGGTACTTCAGCAGCATACTCATCAATATCTTCTCCACATGTTACGCAAAGCGTTTGACTGGTATGAATTACGATCTAAATGGAATTTACATGAAGCTTCATACCACGCTTTAGGGGCTAAAAGCGAAAAAACAAAGAATAAAAATTGGATTACGCTTCAAAATCAGGTCATTCAATCGAGTAAGGATCCAGCTGAAAGATTCATCCGACAGCTCACACAGCTTTTTGCCAAGCCGAAAATTGACCCAGCATTTATCAAAGAACGTGTCGATGCTGCCTACTCCTATTTCTTTCCTCAATTAGACAGCGTGCTTTTATCTAATCTCCGTAAAATAGCTGAATTGAGTAGGATACGTAAAACTAAAAGCTATGCTGAAGAATTAGAAGAACTCGATGAGTTACTTACCGAAGCAGTCTTGCAACTCAAGAAAATTCGCATCTTGGTTGAAGCAGTGGCAAATGGAGAAGAAATCAACAAGAACCGCATTTGGAATTCAGAAATCACCCAATATAGGCTGTCAAAAATTGCGCTTGTGAAACAAGAACTACAGCAAGCCCCGACCTTACTTGATGACCCAAGTGATAACGATGACACCTTTCTAAAGAGTACAAAAAAACGGCCCGCAAATATCAAAGAAAAGAAAACTACTCAAGAAAAAACGCTATCCTTACTAGAACAAGGATTTAATGCTCAACAAATTGCAAAAGAAAGACAACTTTCTATCCAAACGATACATGGCCATTTTGCCTATTTGATTCGTGCCCGACAAATTGAACTCTCCGATGTCATGAATCCTAAACGCATCTTGGAACTTGAGCAGCTCTTTGATGGCTATGAAGGGACTTCATTAAATCCGCTTAAAGAAAAGCTGGGTTCAAAAGTAACTTGGGATGAACTCAAATTATACCAAGCGTATAGTCAGGTTGAGCCTTGAATTGAGCTTACCACTTATACACAATGGCATTGATGTTCATCCCAGCACCTACTGATGCCAGAATAATAACATCACCTTTTTGAACTTGATGGTCTGGATATTCGCCGCGTACAACTGCATCTAGCAAAGTAGGAACTGTAGCAACAGAACTATTCCCACACAAATGAATATTCATAGGCATAATATGAGCGGGCCGTTCAGCACGATATAATCGATAAAAGCGGTCAACAATCGCCTCATCCATCTTTTCATTTGCTTGGTGGATAAACACCTTTTTTACCTGATCAATAGTTATTCCGCTTTTATCCAAAGCAAGCTTCATAGCAGCTGGGACCTTAGTAAGAGCAAATTCGTAGATTTTACGTCCATGCATTTTGATATATTTCTCATGGATATGATGCTTTGAATTTAAAGATGGACCATTATTTAAAAAGTAAGCTTCCTCTTTAGTAAAGGTTTGGGTGGCGTGAGCTAAAATTCCAGCTGTTCCATTTTCGTCACCAGCGCTTAAGATACATGCACCTGCACCATCGGCAAAGATCATGGAGTCACGATCATGAGGGTCAACAACACGACTCAAAGTTTCTGAGCCAATGACCAGACAATGTTGGGCTGCACCTGCCTTGATAAATAAATTAGCCTGAATCACTGCCTCTATCCAACCTGGGCAACCAAAAAGCATGTCATAAGCCACACAGTTTGGATTAACAATACCCAACGCATGCTTGACTCTCGATGCAAGTGCTGGCAACATATCAAGATGATTGGAAGCAAAGCGGACATCTCCAAAATTATGTGCAAAAATGATATAATCAAGGCTTTCAACGTCAATACCGGCATCAGCAACAGCACGTCTTGCTGCTTCAATTCCTAAATCCGAATTGGTTTGGTCTTTTTGGGCATAACGACGCTCTTGGATCCCGGTAATCTCTTTGAATTTATCAATAATAAGCTCATTGCTATCTTCAAAAGGCTGGTCTATATCTTTATAGAAACGATGAGATATGAAGTCTTGGTTGGTGATTCGAAGCGTCGGCAAGTAGCTACCGAGTCCTTTGATTTCTGCTGGCATTTTACGTCGGTTTAGAACGTAAATGTAGCAAAAATTTCAACTTAGTGTATTTTGTACACTAAGTTGTTTCAAAATTTGTAAATAAACCCAGTTAACAAACCTAAAGACTGATACTTATTGATTACCATTCCATTATCAATTAATGCACCAATAGTACGTCGGTATACAGGAAAACATGTTACACTCAATTGAGAGTTTAGCTGATATTGCAACTCTATCTGCGCAATAAATGAGCCTGCTAACTGTTTTGCATTCACTAGATTCACACCGTTTAGTTGAGGTTGAATATAAGTTCCTTGTGCAGAGATACATTTGCCTAAAGAAAGGCCTGCATAAGGTATCAGCTGCACTTTTCCCAATTCAAAAGAATGACCAATTAGCATAGGTAAATTGACGTAACGGTAACGGTTAACGCCTAAGACCGAAATCACCTCATATTGCAACTGCTCACCCCATTCAAAATAATGCAATCCTGTTTGCAAATGCCAATTTCCAATAGCTAGGCCGTATCTCAAATTGAAATCCCAGCTGCTGGTTTGACGCTCTCCAAGTTCGCGTTCGGTTCTGAATTGTTTCAATTGAGCCTCAGTCAGGAGCGGATTATTTGTTGGCACATCAAAACTTGAGTAAATACCACTCACTCCAAACTGCAAGCCTATTTGCTGAGAAAAGCGAACTTTAGTATTGCTTGGTTGTAGAGGTAAAGAAGGAGCAGAAAACACGCTATCTTTCTGTTTTTCTACTGTATTTTGTACAGCTTGCTGAGGTACTAATGCTCCAACTAAGAGCGGGCTGCTAAGGCTATCATTATCTTTGATCAAATTAGGAGAAAAAGGAATAGAAATAGAAGTAAAAGCAGAGCTGGACGCCCCTTGTAATAATACTGGAAATTCAGTTTTTGATGAAGATGAAAGCAATTTATTCGATAACTCATTTGCCAATTGCAAAGAAGGTAATACTGCAGATTTTGATGAGGAGGAGGTTATGGTGCTGCTTTGCAGACTTACTGCTTTTGCGGACTTTAGCTCTTGTTTAGCAGTACTCCGCAACTGATGTTGCTTCGCTTCCAAATTGAGCAAGGCATACAGACTTGCACCAAAGAGAATGGTTGCAGAAATACTAAACAACCAAAATACAAAAGGCTTTTTACTTTTTTTGGCAAGTAAATCTAGCCTTGATTCAAGATCTTGTACAAATTGAGTACTTGGGCCTTCATAGGCAACATCGTTGAGACTTTCAAAAAGTTTATCCAACGGATCTTTGACTTGTTTGTTCATGGGATTGCACAATTAATTCACGTAATTTTTTTCGGGCCATTTTAGTATGCCACTTAGAGGTTTCCTCTGTAACACCTAACATTTGGGCAATTTCTTTATGACTAAAACCTTCTATTGCAAAAAGATTAAATACCAAACGGGCAGGTTCGCTTAAAGACAGTAACATGCGCTGAAGTTGTTCTTGACTAAAAATTTGATCGATTTGATAGTCGGGGGTGCTACGCTCTTCAACTGGCGCATCGAAGCGATAGAGTTCATTGTAGCGTTTGTTCCGACGGTATTCGTCTATGATTTCATTAGAAATGATTCGTTTAACCCAACTAAAAAATCGCCCTTTTTCATAGGACTCAAGATTCAAAATAACTTTGATAAACGCGTTGTTTATAACTGTCATTTGTTCGTCAGTATTATGATAATAGCGTCTTGCAGCCGAAATCAGAACTGGATAACACAACTCGTATAACGCAAGTTGGGCTCGACGCTCGCCTGATGCTGCGGCAAGCAAGAGTGCTGTTTGGGGTTCTTGACTCATTATCATAAAGAGACTTATGCTCTAAAATAACGTAAAAAGTCATGAATTGGTGTAGTGTAACTTTGGACGGTACGAAATTGTCTTATCAAAGCATGCTTATGCTACTGATTTCAAACCAAACCCTATGAAAATCCTATCAATTATTGCGCTACTTTTTTTACTTCCCTTCGCAAGTTGGGGGCAGTTGAGCAATGCTTCCGACGAACTTGAATTTAGCAACCCAGCATATCATGCTGACCAAAAAGTTCACGGTAAAGAATATTTAGGGAGTTCCTTGAATTTAAATACGGCCTATTTTGGCTGGAACAAAATTGTTATCAATAATTTTCAAAATAATTTGCGCTTTCAACAATCCTTTGGATCATGGAAACTGGGTTTGAATGCAAGCTACTCGCGTCTTGGAAGTTATCAAAATAGCACCAATTTTAGTTTTTCTGTAGCCAAAGATGTTGCCATTAACCGAAATTGGAGCATCAGACCCGCAATTAGTGCTCAGGCAAATACACTCGCTTACCCTTCCTTCATTGAATTAAATAGCCAATTATTTGACCTCAATTTAGGTCTACAGGTGCGTTATAAATATTGGCAAGTATTTGGTGGGGCAAATTCAATATATTCTACTAGAGATTCGCTCTATTTTAATGATACCACCTTTCTTATATTTCAAAAACCAATACAAATTAATTTCGGCATTAAAAAAACTTTTCAGATCGATTCTTTACAGTATATACACGCCACCATTTTATACAATAACACCCAAAATTATCATTATTTAAATGCCTCCGTGATTTATAAAAGAAAGCTGCATTCTTATCTATTGGGATTGAGTATCAATCAACTAAACATGGGCTATGGCCAGCAAATCGCTGACGCGCATCAACTCATGTTCAGTTTCAGCTTGAATCAGCCCATTTTATTTGACAACAACTACATCCGCTACGGGATTCAACTTAATTATAAATGGCAACTGATAAAAAATCCAGCAATTCAAAGAATTACCATCACCCCTTCATTTTAGCATACTAAAAATCAAATTATTGCGTTAACGACAAATGCGTATTTTTCTTATCCTGTCACTTTTCTTTGCCTTTGAATCGCAAAGTCAATTTTGGCAACAGCAACCTGATTTTCCTGGCAACCCAAGAGACGACGGCGCTCAATTCAGTATTGGGGACTTGCATTTTTGCGGCACAGGCAGAGGCAGTGATTTTGGTTGTACCCGTGACTTTTTTTACTATGACTCTTACACCGGTACATGGTATGCTGCAGCACCTTTACCGCTCTGGCAAGAAAGACAGTATGCCACCGCATTTAGTTACCAAGAAAAAGGCTACATCATTGGTGGCGAGAATTGTAACGGTAATTATTTCAATACATTTTGGCGTTATGCACCCTTGACCAATACCTGGGATCCAATGCCTGAATTTCCTGGTTCGGGCCGCGCAGGCGCACAGCATTTTTTGATTGGCTCCGATTTGTATTGGGTAGGCGGGCGCAACGATAGCGGAATTCTCAATGAGGTCTGGTGCTTTCAATTTGACACCCAACAATGGGCGCAAAAAGCCGACTTACCTTTCAATGGCATTTGGCGGGGTATCGGTTTTGCACATCAAACAAATGGTTTTATAGCCGGAGGCCGCACTAATGATGCAAATCAGTCGGGTTGGAATTCGGATACTTGGCTTTATGACCCCCAAAATGATAGTTGGACAAATATCAGTGTCCAACTGAACCTTGGAACAAGAATGTATCTGGGGAGTGCACAAAATGATACTTTATTATTTATTTGGGGAGGGGTTGATGAAAATGACAACGTACTAAGTAGTTTGGAAAAAATCAATTTAACTACCTTTCAAATTGAAGGACTAATGCCCTTCTCAAGTAATGAGCGTAAAGGCTGCATGTATTTTGTTGGAAACGACTATTTTCATTTAACTACCGGAATATCAGCCAATGACAGACTCAATGAAACTTGGCGCATTGCTTTTAGCCCTCAAGCAAAACTCAATGAAAATAATTTATTTGATATTTCTCAGCAGCTTCAGGACGCTACAATATTGATAAAAATTAATCCTGTACTAGTGGGTCAACAATTAAAGATCAGAGATATCCATGGAAGAATTTTGAAAACCATACAAATTGTTCAAACCGAACAGGTCATCTCACTTCTGGAATTCAATGCAGGAACGTATTTTCTTGAAATCAATGGATTCTCCAGAAAATGTTTGCGTTGAAAGCGGGAATTGATGTTGATTAGAAATTATGACTTGCTGGCAAAAGCCGCGTCAAAACGCATCAGTAATAGAATCGCAAAAAGCACGGTTGCAAAAACTAAATGACTTGTCTGTACCAAGCCAGGCATGTCGGCATAAGCTAAGGCAACACCTGATATCAATTCAAGGGCAAGGACGTAGAAGGCCAAATTTATTCGGCGGTACTTCCAATCTTTTTGATTCTTCCAAAATAGATACGTCAGCAAAATTAATACCAACCAGCTAAAGCTGCGATGGATAAAAAATGGCATCCCGAGCTGCTCAATCCATTCAGCACGACTGAAACCCTTTTTAACCAATGCATCAATGGATTCTCTTACTTGAGTTCCTAAAAACATTTGATAAAATGTAATGAGCAAAATAAGCCAACTCAGGATTTGAAAGGACCTATTTTGAGGAGTTTCGTTTAGAGAATGGTGGCGAATTTGATGAATAAAGTACAATTGAAGCCCAATGATTACTAGCGCTAAAAAGAGATGAATAGTGATAGTCCAGGGCACAAGGTTCGTGGCTACTACTATGGACCCAAACCAAGCTTCTACTCCCATTAAAAGTAAGTTCAAGCCGGTAAGGAAGAGCCATTTTTTCTTTCGGTAAAATAAAAGCAGCCATGCAAAACTCAAGAGCATTGCGTTACCTGCTAAAAATCCAGCAAGTCTGTTGATATATTCAGTCCAAGTTTTGCGTGCATTGAAAGCCTCCTCCACATAAACACTCGGGTCATTCTTGATTCGCTCGGCGGTCTGATCAAAACCAATTTTAACTAGAAATGCACAAAACTTTTCTACTTTTTTTTGACGTTTGAGTAAATATGCCTCCCTATAATCTGCCGGAAGTTCGGTTAGTTCGGTTGGTGGAACCCATTGACCAAAACACTTAGGCCAGTCTGGGCAACCCATTCCACTGCCTGACATTCGGACAAAACTTCCAGCAAAAACTACTAAAAAAATGAGGGTTAATACCACCCATTGGAACTTTAAGAAACGCTTAGATACTTGCATGCATCAAAATTACGATAAATCGCTTTTAGGTTTTTCTATTTTTTGTACTTGTTGTATCTTTGTGCTTTAGATACAACATGGAATTCAACGCCCTTACCGCGATCTCTCCTATAGACGGTCGCTATCAATCCAAAACAGCAGCTTTACAAGCCTATTTTTCAGAATTCGGACTCATCCGCTACCGGGTTTTAGTTGAGGTAGAATACCTAATTGCTCTAATCGATAGCGGCATATCCAATTTATCGGACTTTCCTAAAAGTACATATCCAGCTCTGAGAGCAATTTATGGCAACTTTTCACAAGAAGATGCCAATTGGATCAAAAAAACAGAGCAAACAACCAACCACGATGTAAAAGCCGTTGAATACTTCCTGAAAGAAAAAATGGAGGGCCTTGGCCTAGGCTCATTTCTCGAGTTCATACATTTTGGACTTACTTCACAAGATATCAACAACACCTCTATCCCACTCTCACTGAAAGAAGGCATTGAAAATGTGTATTTGCCTGCGCTTGACGCTGTCCAAAATAAACTTCTGAGTCTGTCGCAAGATTGGAAAAACATCCCGATGCTTGCTCGTACGCACGGCCAACCTGCCTCACCTACCCGATTGGGTAAGGAAATACAAGTCTTTGCAGAACGTCTCTCAAAGCAAATCACACAGCTCAAAGCACTCAAGTTACCTGCTAAATTTGGCGGAGCAACGGGTAATTTCAATGCGCATTATGTAGCCTATCCACAAGTTGATTGGGTTGCTTTTGGAAACCATTTTGTGAATGACATTTTAGGACTAGATCGTTCTCAAACCACCACTCAAATTGAGCATTATGATCAGCTAGCTGCCCTTTTTGATTGTATGAAACGTATCAACAACATTATGCTCGATCTCGATCGAGATATGTGGACCTACATTTCTATGGATTACTTCAAACAGCAGATCAAAGCAGGAGAAATAGGCTCCTCAGCCATGCCCCACAAAGTAAACCCTATTGACTTTGAAAACTCAGAAGGTAACATTGGCTTGGCAAATGCTCTTTTTGAACACCTCGCCTCCAAACTACCAGTTTCCCGCCTTCAGCGTGACCTCACTGACTCTACAGTATTGCGCGTCGTTGGCGTACCACTTGCCCACAGCATCATTGCTTTTGGGGCCACGCTTAAAGGGTTAGGCAAATTACTACTCAACCATGAAGCACTTGAAAAAGACCTTGAGAATAACTGGGCGGTAGTCGCAGAGGCCATACAAACTATTTTACGCCGTGAAGGCTATGAAAAACCTTATGAAGCGCTCAAAGGCCTCACCCGCAAAAACGAACGTGTTACTAAAGAAAGTGTACACGAATTCATTGATGAGCTGATCATTTCAGATGAATTAAAAGCAGAGCTCAAACAAATCAGTCCTTCTAACTACGTTGGCATTCAACTTGTTCACTAATGTTTTTGCGGACTACCTTACTTATTTTCATCTGTTGTTATTCATTTTTGGAGGCACAGCAATTAAATTGGCAGTGGGGTAATTTGCTGCGAAACAAAGGCTCTCTTGTACGAATTCTACCTGATCAAAAACAACAATTTTCGGCAATTCATTACAATAATCAACTCGCTGGAGGAGGTTACGCACTCACCCAATATTCGGAATTTGATGCTGTTGCCAGTACTAAAATTAAACCTGTTAGTCCTGAGGGATATGGATACTATCAAGAAACTTTGCGTCTGAAAAACGGTTATGCCATCTATATTGCCGATCGCAATGGTAAAGAAATGAAGCTTTTCGTCAAGATCCTTGATGAAGAGTTCAACGTAGTGGATGAATACGCTGTATTGAATTACATTGATACCCGTCCTAATGCACAACCTAAGTTCAATCTGATCCAATCTCCAGATAGATCACACCTTATTGCAACGTATCAAATTCCAGGAAAACGAAATGGTGTTGACACCTATGGATATCAACTTTTCGATGAGGACTTAAGCCCGCTACATGGAGGTGAGTACATCCTTCCATTCGATGCCAACCTTACATCAATTGAAGATTACTATCTGACCGACAACGGTGATTTTTTCATTGGCGTAATTGAAATGAGTGCAATTGAAAATCATGGTATCCGCGTTAGAAAAGCATTCAAAAATATTCATGTTTACCAAATTGAAGAAAGTGGTGTAAAAAACTTTACATTCGATTTACAAGGAAAACGCGTTTCCAATTTCATCATGAATGCCCAACAGGGAACACAACTAAGCCTTTTTGGACTTTATGGGAATAGTCAGACTAATGTCAGACAAGATGGTTTTTTTAATGCACAAATAAACCTCAACTCAGATTCCATCATTGCAGTTGGGTTCATTCCACTTAGCGCAGAAATGATGCTTAGTGAGCATGAGACAAACGAACGACTGCGTTTGCAGAGACGCATGGAGCGCAGGGGTGATGAACCACAGCTTTCCAGATATGAAGTCCGCGATATTTTCACACTTCCGGATGGCAGTTATATCGGGTCCATAGAAAAATACTACATCTATACCAATACAACTTTCAATAATCAAACGGGGCAGCGAATGACCACCAACTATTACTATTACAACGATATCATCGCTTTTTGCATTGACACTAATGGGCAATTACGTTGGGAGCAACGAATCCCAAAAATGCAAGTCAGCATCAATGACAACGGTCCTTTTAGTTCTTTTGCCAGTTATGTAGATAGTTCTTCATTGCACTTTATTTTCAATGACACAAAGGCCAATTATAACGAAAATGGTCAGTATAAAGAAGGTTTAACAGCACCTTCTACCTTTAGTTTGTCACGCAATAAAAATGTTGGCGCCTGGGTGCATATCGACATCCAAACAGGTCAAATGCAACGAAGTATTGGTCATCAGAGACTTACTGAAAATATATTATTGATGCCAAAGTTATTTCAATTGGATTTTAAAAATCAAGGTCTATATACTTACGGTGTCCTCGGGCCTCAAGAGAAATTTGGTTTTATACAGTTTTAAAAAGTAAGTAAATGCGAGTCCTACGATTGCTGATTTTACCAATACTCCTTTGGTCCTGTTCTAACGAGCCCAATAAGCCACCTGCATCCACCGAACAATTAAGCCAACGACCAAATGATGACCACAGTTATGCCAATTTAGATCAAATCAACACCAAGCATCTTCACTTAGATCTTGAAATTGATTTCGAATCGCAAACCATTTATGGCATTGCAAGACACCAGATGCAAAATAGAGGAGCCGATACAGCTATTTTTGATATGAAAGGCTTATTGATTCAAAAAGTCACACTTGGTCCAAAAGGCCTTGAAAAAGAAACAGATTTTACCATTGGACCAATGGACAAAGATAGCATCATTGGGCAGGCCCTTTTGGTGAATGTGGAAGAGCATACATCTGAAGTTAATATTTACTATCAAACAACTAGTGCTTCAGATGCCCTTGATTGGCTAGACACCAATCTCACAAGTTCTAAATCCAAACCTTTTCTTTACACACAAGGTCAAGCCATACTTACACGTACATGGATTCCGTTACAAGATGCTCCATCTAACCGACTAACTTACAGTGCAGACGTAAAAGTACCCTCTGATTTACTGGCGCTCATGAGTGCTAAAAACCCAACTGAGCGCAATGATATTGGCTCCTATCATTTTGAAATGAAAAGAGCAATACCAAGTTACCTCATCGCACTTGCGGTTGGTGACATTGGCTTCAAGGATCTCGGCAATCACTGTGGCATTTATGCTGAAAAAGAATTACTCAATGATTGTGTTAAAGAATTTGAGGACCTTCCGCAAATGATGCGTGTAGCAGAAGCACTTTATGGCCCATATCAATGGGGGCGTTACGATGTGTTGGTTCTCCCCTATTCTTTCCCATTTGGTGGCATGGAAAACCCGATGCTTACTTTTGCAAATCCTACCTTACTCACCGGCGACAAAAGCTTGGTTTCAGTTGTTGCTCATGAATTGGCCCATTCTTGGTCAGGCAATCTAGTAACTAATCATTCTTGGTCCGACCTTTGGCTGAACGAAGGAACTACAGTCTACTTCGAACAAAGGATAATGGAAGCCTTAAGAGGCAAGGAAATTGCAGATATATTGGCACAAGTTGAATTTGGAGAGCTACAAGAAACACTGAAAGAAATGGCTGCCGATAGCTTATTCCAAGATAGCAAATTGCACTTAGATTTAGTGAATCGAGACCCAGATATTGCTATGTCTGATATCGCCTATGTCAAAGGGGCATTTTTCTTTCGGACACTGGAGCAGGCTGTGGGTCGCGCCCAACTTGATTCATTTTTGAAAAGTTATTTCAAACACTTTGCCTTTAAAACTATTAGTGCTGACCAATTTATTGATTATTTAGAGGCTCAACTTTTAGCTAAAAGTGGTATAGACTTTAATTACCGACAATGGATATTTGAAGCGGGGCTTCCAGACAATTGTATGAAGGTACAAACACCCCGCCTAGATAAAATAAGGTCCTTTGCGCAATCATTTAATGAAGGTAAGAATCCTTTTAAGCCCATTGCTCAAATCAAGTGGATTCAAAAAAACGGGAAGAGAAAGAAAACTGTAGCGTATGTTCCTGTTCATTATAGTGATTACTTGATTCAGGAATGGCAATTATTCATCCGTGGATTGCACACTCAAACCAAAGCCTCACGTTTGCGATTGCTAGACCAACAATTTAAGTTTAGTCATACTCAAAATAGTGAAATCTTATGTGATTGGTTCGTGTTAGCTGCTCAATCAAACTATATCTTTGAAATAGAACCTCAATTGAGGGCTTTTTTACAAAAGGTAGGTCGCAGAAAATTTGTTTTGCCCATCTATCAAGCACTTGCTAAAAATAAAAAAGGATTATCCCTGGGCAGAACCATATTTCAAGAAGTCAAAACAAATTACCACAGTGTAACGCGTCATTCTGCTTGGAAGGCGCTCTACGGAAAAAATTAATTTCCGTATTCAGACAAAAATCTGATGCGTACTAATCTCAATTCTTCTTCGGTAAAAAGTCCGTCAAATTCATGATAGGCGTCGATAAGGTCATCGGAGTCAGCCTGCATAAAATAGGAAATAATATCGTCTTGGTCATCGGCATCTATTACATCATTAAGGTAATAGGCTATATTAAGTTTCGTGCCAGAATTGACCACCGTCTCCAGTTCCCAAAGTAACTCATCAAAGGATTTACCTTGTGATTTTGCGATATCCTCTAAAGGAAGTTTACGATCAATATTTTGAATCAATTGTACTTTTGCGCCAGACTTATTGATCAAAGATTTGACGACAAAATCCTGGGGGCGTTCAATTTGATTCGTTTCAACATAGGATGCAATATGTGAAATGAATTCCGAACCATAGCGCTGCGCTTTACCTGCCCCAACACCTTGAATAGCTGTTAGCTCATTCATGTCTATAGGATATTGTAGACACATATCTTGTAAGGAAGGCTCTTGAAAGACTACAAATGGTGGAACACCTGCTTGCTTGGCTACTTTGCGACGTAACTCAAGAAGTTGAGAAAACAAAACTTCATCGAGCGCAGTCCCTTTCTGACTGACAATAATATCGTCATCTGTATCTGAAAAATCATGCTGCTTGAATAACATGAAACTCTCAGGTTGTTGCATAAATGCACTACCCTTTGGGGTTAACTTCAAAGTTCCAAAGCTTTCAACATCTTTGTATAAATACCCTGCAACAACAGCCTGTCTGATGACGGCATTCCAAAAATGTTCATCATGATCTTTGCCAACGGCAAATAAAGACAATTGATCATGCTTGTAGGCTTTGATATCTGCATTCAGATGTCCTGATAAGAAGGCACAGTAGTGCTTCGATTTTTGTGTTTGGTCTAATTCGACGAGGGCCTGAAGTAAGAGACTCAGGTATTGACTACCTTCCATGCGTTCTTGCGGATGCTTGCAGTTATCGCACTTTTCTTGACAGTTTGCTAAACTAAATTCTTCTCCAAAATAATGCAAAATAAATTTCCTGCGACATACAGATGTCTCTGCGTAAGAGACGATTTCATGCAATAACTGACGACCAATTTCTTGTTCTGTTACGGCTTTCCCTTGCAGAAACTTCTCTAGCTTTTCAATGTCCTTATAGCTATAAAATGCAACGCATTCACCAATGCCACCATCTCGTCCTGCCCGACCAGTTTCTTGATAATAACTCTCTATTGATTTGGGAATGTCATGGTGAATGACATAACGTACATCTGGTTTATCAATACCCATACCAAAAGCAATTGTAGCGACAATTACCTCGACTTCTTCCATCAGAAAAGCATCTTGATGTCTAGCTCTGGTATTCGCATCTAAACCGGCATGGTATGGTAGTGCGTTGATCCCATTGACTTGCAATAATTCTGCAATTTCTTCAACCTTTTTGCGACTCAAGCAATAAATAATTCCACTTTGACCTTCGTGTTGTTTCACATAACGGATGATCTGCTTTTCAACTTCTCTCTTAGGACGAATCTCATAATAGAGGTTGTCTCTATTGAAAGAAGACTTGAAAACATCGGCATCCAGCATGTTTAGATTTTTTTGGATATCGTGCTGAACTTTAGGCGTAGCAGTAGCCGTCAGTGCAATAATCGGTACAGAAGAGATTTTCTCAAAAATCTCACGCAAGCGCCGATACTCTGGCCTGAAATCATGGCCCCACTCTGAAATACAGTGCGCCTCATCAATTGCAAAAAAAGAAATAGGAACAGCGGCTAAAAAATCAATATTTTCTTTTTTGGTTAGTGATTCGGGAGCTACATAAAGCATTTTGGTCTGACCACTCAATACGTCAGATTTTACTTGTGCAATTTCAGCCTTAGTGAGCGAAGAATTAAGAAAATGAGCAACTTGACCTGTCTGCGAGAATCCGCGTACAGCATCAACTTGATTTTTCATGAGTGCAATGAGCGGCGAAACAATAATTGATGTCCCGGGTAAAATCAAAGATGGTAGTTGGTAACACAAAGATTTGCCTCCACCTGTTGGCATGAGCACAAAAGTGTTTCGTCCTTCAAGTACGTTTTCAATGATTTGCTGCTGAGAACCTTTGAATTGATCGAAACCAAAATAATTTTTGAGGGCTTCTTTAAGTTGATATGTGGGCGTTTTGAACGACATGCGCTATTAAAAAACAACAATTTAATGAAGTTGTTCATCTAAATATACGCCAAAATTTGCAGCCAAGCATTATATAAGAGCAAAATCAGGCATTAAATGCCACCACCTCTTTTACTTCAGGTAAATGTTGTTTGAGTAAGTTTTCAATACCACCTTTTAAGGTAGCTGTAGATGATGGGCAACCTGCACAAGATCCTTTGAGCATCACTGTAACTTTACCCGCTTCAAAACCTAAAAAATCAATTGCTCCGCCGTCATTAGCTACAGCTGGACGCACATATTGATCTAGGAGGTCGATAATAGCATCATCAAGCTCCGACGGCTCAAAATTGATTGGAGGAGAAGAGACAGTTGTTGTGCTTGTGGTTGAAAATTCATCTGATTGCTCCTCATGCCGTATTTGACTTGGCATAGCAATCAATACTTCTTTTTCAAAACTAATCCATTCTCGAATAAATTCTCTTAGCTCCATGGTGATGAAATCCCAAGGAACGTTGTCTGTTTTTGCAACAGTAACGAAATTTACCGCGATAAAAACTTTAGTCACAAATGGAAAGTCAAATAAAGCTTCTGCTAGTGGGGAGTAACCTTTTGCTGCAGCTTTGCTATCAAATTCAACAGATGCTCCTGAGGGTAGTAAATATTTGTTAGCCACAAACTTCATTGTTGAAGGATTAGGCGTCATTTCGCTGTAAACGGTTACGGGAATCATAAGGATTTTTTTTGGCTTACAAAGATAAGCAATTCTACGCGCCTTTGTTTACTTGATGCGTAAAATCGAGTAAATCTAATACTGTTTTTACGGGTGAAAAAACGTCCGAAGGTACTTCGACAAAAAGGGTGTTCCATCGAGCCATAGCTCCATTCCATAAACCGGGCTTTTCAACGAATTGAACTTTTTTACCATCTTGGTTTTTCTCAACTACAAAATAACTTTTTGAGTCGGCAAACTGACTCAAGTCATGGGTTTGATCCTGTAAATCGCACGGACTTAAAACCATAAGTACTGGATTAAAGTATGCACTTTGCAATAGCAATTGACTCATTTGTGGGTGTGTCATGAGCTGTGACTTCTCAATGATCTGCTTGGTGAGTTTTCCCTCGTTTTTCACCCAAAAAGGTCCTCCTCCGGGTTGGCCATTGTTTCTAACCATACCACAAACTCGCAATGGCCGATTTAGCAATTCCACAAAAGTTTCAGTTGATAGGTCTGCAAGTTGTTGTGTCTCAAATAAACCTATTTTCTCATTCCATTCCTTTAGGCCTTCGATATCTTGTCTGCTCTGAAAACCACGCAACTGAGTCCTGATTTCCGTCTGTAAGCCAAGCAAATAATGCCAATTATCAGTGCTCTCTTGATGCTGCGTGTAATGTTGTACGTTATCAATGTTTTTGACCAAAATATACGGCGCCTTTAGCTTGGATAAGTTTTGAAGCAAAGCGCCATGCCCTGCTGGCCGTCTCAAAAAATGACCATCATCAGCTTGAAGTGGATTGCCATCTTGTTCAAAAACAAAAGAATCGGTTTGCTTATCTTGAGTAGAGAATTCTAATTCATATTGGTGCTTCGTCAAGTTGCTCAGCTCCTCTTGTGCTTGAATGAAAGCTTGTTTAAATTCTTGTTGTATCGTAAAATGATATTTAGTTGGGCCTTGCGTTAAATGATATCCTTGGACTAGGTGTTCTTGAAATGCATTCAAGACAATTGGCTCATGGATGTGAAAAGGAATTAGACCTTTTGGGAATCGGCCAAAATTGAGACTATCTTCATCGAGTAAATACCGAATTAGGGCATTAATTTGAAGTGTTCCAGATGAATAGGTATTCTGAATAGACAATGGTAGCTTCCTGTAAAAGGCAAAATGGGGTAACTTACTAAAAAACCGTTCCACGTTTTGTGCGCGTTCAGCACTTGGGTAGTCAAGGTATTCCTCTAAAAACGCAAACATTCTAGAGCCAGAGCCTGATGCCGGAATAAAAAAATGAATCGGCTCTTGGCTCATTCGAGCTTTCGTACGCAGCCTTTCTTGAGTTTCTTCAGGCAATAGAAGAATTCCGTCACCTAGTCTACAAGGCCTTTCAACAGGCAATACAGGAGGGCCTGCAATAATTGCTTCTTGTTGCTCTTTGAGTTGATGTGCTTCGGTTTGGGAGGAATGCATTCTTTTTTGTTATTTTGCCACATGTTTAGCTGCCTCGAATATACAGCTTTTCTATGGAAAGCCAAAGGCCGACACGGTACGCACTCCCCTTTTGCATATTGGTTGGTAGATGTTGTTGCACGACAAAAAAAAGCACAAACAATAGACCAGTCAATTTCGTTTCAAACCCAAAAAGAAAAACTTTTTTTCGCCAAGCTAAGCAGTTGTCTACCAACCTATCCAATAAAAGATTTGGATGATCCTGGATTAAAAAGTGACCAACAATATATCATTCGAACAGATTGCACTAGTTTTCTTCATCACATCAACACTCATGGGCTACGTTCATGGCACCCCGAAACGATTTTTTTTATCTCCAACTTCAACACTAAACTTCAGCAAAGAACTTGGTTGTCCATAATCCAGTTTAGTGAATTACATTTCAGCGCTGATTGTTTTTATTTTGGGTTGTTGAGTCCAAGACCAGGGCAAGCTAAAGAACATTTTTACCTAAAATTGAGCTAAACCACCAATATTATTTAGTTTTGTGCGTTGAGAATTTATGCGCTATTTACTAAGTTTCGTTGGACTATTAAGCTTGCTTCTCTGGAGCACACTAAGTTCTTGTGACAAACAAGTGCTTTTATCTAAATCTCAACTAAATTTCTCCAGTGATACACTCGTCTTTGACACCGTTTTTACAACTGTGGGCTCTACCACAAAATCTTTCAAGATTTATAATCCTGATCAGCGGGTACTAAAAGTCGATGAAATAGAACTAATGGGAGGAGAAAATTCAGTTTACCGGATAAATGTTGATGGTACTCCGGGTGTTTTTCATCAAGATATTTTAATGGAAGCAAAAGACTCCCTTTTTATTTTTGTGGAGGTTACTTTAGCTGCAAATAACACTACAAATCCCCTCATTATAGAAGATTCTGTCAGATTCAGAACAAATGGAAAAGACCAATATGTTAAACTTGCTGCATGGGGACAAGATGCCTACTTTCATTATTCGAATTTTCAACTTCAACAATTAGATTTTAACGAAGGTGTTTGGCCCAATGACAAACCACATGTAATTTATGGAGCTGCAATTGTAGACTCCTCTAAAACGCTCACTATTCCTGCCGGGACAAAGGTGCATTTACACAAAAATGCGCTCTTGTATGTGTACAAAGGTTCTTTACAGGTTGAAGGGCAACTTGGTAACGAAGTAGTTTTTCTAGGTGATCGTCTCGAACTAGACTACCAGCAAATCAGTGGTCAATATTACGGTATATACCTGCATGAGGCCCTTCCGAGCAATATCAACTATGCTATTCTTAAAAATGGCACTTCTGGCATTCATTTATACAGTCAAGATCCGAGCAATTCAAGTTACACCTTATTTGTCCAAAACACAAAAATTTATAATCAAGCCCGATACGGCATATTTCTTTTTGCTGGGGCTAAAGTAAAAGCTGAAAACTGCCTGATTTCTCATAATGGAACACATGCTTTATTTGTGTTACAAGGAGGTGATTTTAATTTCAATCATTGCAACTTATTAGGTTATGGCTCCTCTACGAACCCTGCAGTTGGAATTAGTAATTTCTACAATGACTACCAGCTCAATCAAACCAATGTTTCTAGTATCGGCGAAGGGGTACTGAAAAATTGTGTTGTCTATGGCAACCTGTCCACTGAGATAGCTATGGATACTATCCAAATGACCGGAGTAGACCTAAATTTTGACTTTGATTATTGTGTATTCAAATCAGAAGCAATCTATTCTGATATATTTTATGGGAACCATATTTATTGGAATCAAAGCCCTTTGTTTTTGAATCCATCAGAGCGTGATTTTAACTTTAGTGCGGGCTCTTCATTGAATAATGCCGGCATCAGTTCTATTGTTTTTAACGACATTTTAGGTCAACCACGTAATAACCCGCCCGACATTGGGGCAATAGAAGTGCCCTAAAACAAAAAATCCGCGAGTATTGCTCGCGGATTTTTTATGTGTATATGTTTGACGCTAATTTGTCCGTTGACGACAAAGTTTAGGCGTTGGCATTCATATTATCAAGTACATCCATAACACCTTTTACAGCCTCAGCAGAATCAACAAGCAAAGCACGTTCTGCGTCATTGAGTTGCAATTCGATGATTTTTTCAATACCATTTTTTCCTAAAACTACAGGAACACCTAAATAGATGTCAGACATTCCGTATTCTCCTTGCAACCAAGCGCAAACCGGGAAAATACGTTTTTGATCGCGGACAACAGCCTCTACCATTTGAGCTGCTGCGGCACCAGGTGCATACCAAGCGGATGTGCCAAGTAATTTAACGATCTCACCACCTCCAAATTTGGTGCGCTCGATAATTTCATTCAAACGAGCTTCATCGATGAGTTCTGTTACCGGAATTCCACCTACAGTAGTATAACGCGGCAGCGGAACCATTGTATCACCGTGGCCACCCATCAGTACAGCTTGGATATCTTTTGGTGAGACATTAAGCTCCTCAGCTAAAAATGCGCGGTAACGAGCGGTGTCCAGTACTCCAGCCATTCCAAAAACACGAGAAGATGGCATATTTGCATTTAAAAATGCGCAATAGGTCATGACATCCAATGGGTTAGAAACGACAATTATAATAGCATTCGGCGAGTATTTCACAACGTTTTCCGTCACGGTCTTAACGATACCAGCATTGGTTGCGATAAGATCGTCACGTGACATTCCTGGCTTGCGTGGCAAACCTGAGGTAATGACAACCACGTCTGAATCTGCAGTACGAGCATAATCATTGGTACATCCAACTGTACGAGAATCATAAAGGTTAATCGGGGCTGTTTGCCAAATATCAAGAGCTTTACCTTCGGCAAACCCTTCTTTGATATCAAGCAATACAATTTCGTTGGCGATCTCACGAGTTGCCAATACATCGGCACAGGTCGCTCCTACGTTTCCTGCACCTACAACAGTTACTTTCATTTGTCTTGTTTTTAAATGGATAAAAGCTTTGCGCGACGAATTTAAGCATAGTTGACTAAAAAATGATGTTTTTTATGATGAAAACTAGTTTATATGGTAAACTAAGGCAACCCTCTGCTTAGCTTTGCGTTATTATTGTATTGAAAATTGGAGCAGAAAGAAAACTTAAAACGGATTATTGAGGGATGCCTCAGAGGTGAACGACGCTCGCAAGAGCAATTGTTCTCCATGTTTTATGGAAAAATGATGGCCGTTAGTATGCGATATATTGCAGACCGAGACAGTGCCCAAGAAGTGCTGCAAGTTTCATTTTTAAAGGTCTTTGACAAATTGGAACATTTTGATTTCACCGGCTCTCTAGAGGGTTGGATCCGTAGAATTGTGACTAACACTGCCATTGATCAGTTACGTAAATCTAAAAAAGATCCCTTTTTATCTGACCAAGACAACGATTTTATATCGATGACCGAAGACCCAATGCAAGCAAAAGAATTTCTTGAGCACACACAACTCAAAGCTGAACTTGCACAAAAAGCCATCACTCAATTATCGCCTGCGTACCGAACAGTTTTTAACCTATTCGTTATAGAACAGCTTAGTCACAAAGAAATTGCCGAACAGTTGGGCATTTCTGAAGGAACTTCAAAATCCAATTTAGCAAAAGCAAAAATGAATTTGCAACGCCTTTTAAAAGAACAATTTATACAGATTGAAAAACGATGAAAGATCCATTTGAATCCAAAATAAAGTCACTCATAGAAGACTTCTCCTATGAATATGACCCCAAAGCTTGGGATGCGCTCTCCAAGAAGCTTCCTGCGTCCAAACCTAGCCTTTCATGGCTTGGTAAATTTGGCATAGCAAGTATGCTTATGCTTGTTGTGGGAATCGTTGGATGGGTAAGCCTATCGAGCGAAAACCAAAAAGTTGAGCGTAAAACCAATAACGTAAAGCATAGTTCATCCACAAATGCTCATCCTATTGAAAAAAATAAGCTTGAAGTAATCCATGCTAAAAAACAGGATTTATCGCCAAGCGCAAGCAAGCAAGCACCCATTAAGCCCCAGACAATTGATGCAAACTTTATACAAAATACTTTTTCTGCACCGAGCATCAATTCGGTGGTCAACAACACAATAACAGAGCGCCAACCAACGCAAGCTATTGTTGACGAATTAAGTGAATTGACCAACCCACTTCCCTTGAGCTCCTTACAACAAACCCCAAATAGTCAAATCAGCATAGGAGATGAACAAAAGGCGGAATTAGCGGGCAATTGTCAAGGACCAAAAATCTTTCTTGATGCAGACGCAGTGAATTATGAAGATGGTACACCACGCATTAAAATTTCCGCTGATTGCAATGGCTCTGAAATCAGCTGGAGTGCCAATGGAACGCTGGTTCAGAAAAAGAGCCGCAGCGTCGAGTTATTGGCATTCAAAGGGCAAACTTATACCATCACTGCTCAAGCGCAATTAGAAGGTTGTGTCAGCACCGAAAAGATCAAAATTACTACTAACGAAGATTACAACCTTCTTGCCGTAAATGCATTTAACCCGCAATCTAGAGACGAACGCAATGCAACTTTCATACCTTACGCACTAACCATTAGAGATGTGCGTTTTGAAATGATCATCTTAGATCCAGATAATGGCGCCTTGGTATTTAAGAGCACGGATTCTCAAGACGCATGGGATGGAACTGACTTGCGTAATGGCCAATTGGTACCTTCTCAAAAAGCGTTTATTTGGAAAGTTGTCTTGCAAGATGCTTTACCAAATGAAAAAACAACCTATACAGGCACAATCGTTCGCATATAGCTCCTGTCAACTCAGCGGAATTACTTACTTTTGTTCAGCACGAACCAACGTGAGTCCGCATGAGCATCATCAACTTATTGCCTGATCATATTGCCAATCAAATTGCCGCAGGTGAGGTCATTCAACGACCTGCCTCGGTCGTAAAAGAATTGCTTGAAAACGCTGTAGACGCAGGTGCTACACAAATCCAGCTTGTTGTTAAGGATGCTGGTAAAACCCTTATTCAAGTACTTGACAATGGCAAGGGCATGGATGCTCAAGATGCTCAAAAGTGCTTTCTAAGGCACGCAACTAGCAAACTACAGACTGCTGCAGATCTTTTTGCCTTGCAAACCAAAGGTTTTCGGGGAGAGGCTTTAGCCTCTATAGCGGCCATTGCCCACGTTTGCCTTAAAACCAGGCAAGAATCTCAGGATATCGGCATTCAGATTGAAATAGAGGGCAATCAAATCAAACACAAAGAAGAAGTGATTTGCCAGAAGGGCTCATCATTTGAAGTAAAAAACCTCTTTTATAATGTACCCGCAAGACGCAACTTTTTGAAAAGTGATGCGATTGAACTAGGACATATCCAAACAGAGTTTGAACGAGTTGCACTTGCCCACCCAGCAATTCAATTCAGCTTTCAACATAACGGACAGGATATCATGCAATTAGCTGCTGGTAATAACCGTATGCGTATAGCTGCTGTATTTGGAAAAGGCAGCAATGAAAAACTCGTGCCCATTGAGGAACATACAGACATAGTCCGTGTTAGCGGTTATATAGGCAAGCCAGAAATGGCTAAAAAAAGTAGAGGTGAGCAATACTTATTTGTAAATGATCGCTTTTTTAAAGATCCCTATTTTCACCATGCCATCACTAAAGCATACGATGGTATGATTAGTGAAAAACACCACGCCAGTTATTGTATTTTCTTGGAAGTAGACCCTCAAAAAATTGATGTCAATATACACCCAACGAAAACCGAAATTAAGTTTGAAGAAGACCGTTTTATCTATTCAATTTTATTAAGTAGCGTGAGACAGGCATTGGGAAAACACAACATTTTTCCTACCCTTGACTTCGAATCTGAAAATGCATTTGAGGTGCCGTCAGATGTACGTAAATCCGAACCTATTGCACCTCAAATACTAGTTAATCCTAGTTACAATCCATTCCAAAGCACTCTGCATCAATCGTCCAAAAGTAGTGGTGGCGCAAAAAACTACAGCTCAGCACTTCAGCAAGAAGGATTTGGAAGTACTCCTCCAAGTCCTGAAGATTGGCAGCAATTTTACCAGATTACCCAACAAGAAACGGCTGAAAATCAAGAGATTTTCGAAACAGATACTTCCTCTAAACAATTCTTACTCCACGATAAATACCTAGTGAGTCCAACCAAATCGGGATTCCTCATCATTGATATCAATCGAGCTCAAAACCGCATCCTGTTTGATGAACTTATCCAGCGTTTTGTTGCACAACCTTTGGCTTCACAACAATTATTATTCCCAATTGAACGATCTTTAGCTAAAGATGCTAAACTCACCTGGCAGAGCCAAAAAAGCTTATGGAATCAATTGGGTTTTGTATTTGAATTAGCTGAAGATATTCTTCAAATTAAAGCTATTCCTGCCTTACTTTCCTCTTTGGATCTTGACCTGTGCCTAGACGAACTAACTGATGCTGCTGCTTACCAAGATATTGACAGTGGAGATGTAGCACACTTTATTGTAGCCAAACTTGCCTATTTAGGTGCCAAGCATTTTAAACTACAACACGCAGAGGAAGTAGAGCACTTTATCGAAACTCTTTTTCAATCTTCACAACACACCACCACACCCAACGGCAAACCAATAATGTTTACATTGGGATTTGATGAATTAGCTAAAAAACTCTGATCATGTTTCAAAACCTCCCACAAGTCACCAAAAACATATTGTTGCTCAACATCGCATTTTTTGTGGCTAGTTTGGTCTTAAAAAGCCAAGGAATCAACCTTGAAATGTCTTTGGGCGCTCACTACATCAACTCGCCATTTTTTGAACCCTACCAAGTCGTTACGCATTTCTTCATGCATGACACCAATAATCTCCTACATATTTTCTTCAATATGTGGCTTTTCGTTACACTAGGCGCTTATTTAGAGAATATCTGGGGAGCCAAGCGCTTCTTCTTTTTTTATATTATCAGTGCGATGGGAGCCTTTGCGCTGTACAACATGATTGGATTTATTGAAATAATGAAGTTAAAATCCATACTTGGCCAACAATTTGACCTGGCGCAATTCGACTATTTTTTAAAGCACAGTGTTAATCTTAACAACGACTTAGTTGTCCAAATCAATACGTATATACAAGAATACCAGATCAATGTGACGCCGACACTCGAACAATATCTTCAAAAATCAATAACACCGATGGTTGGTGCCTCTGGTGGTGTATTCGGGATCATGACTGCTTTTGCAATTTTATTTCCAAATACGGAATTTAGGCTCTATTTTTTCATTCCAGTAAAGGCAAAGTATCTTGTGTCTGCTTATTTTTTATGGGAACTATATCTTTCCTTTCAACAACAAGCAGGCGATAACGTAGCACATTTAGCCCATATTGGGGGGGCAATTGCCGGTGCGATTTTAGTGCTCATATGGCGTAAAAATGACCGTTCAAATTTTTGGTGATGAATCCATTGATCGAACAGCTCAAAGTCCAGTTTAAAAGTGGCAGCATGACCATCAAACTTTTGATGGTCAATGTAGGTGTATTTATACTTATTGCAACGATCAACTCTCTTGAGCGTTTACAGCTTGTTAGACCATACGAAGGCATGTCCATTGATTTTTGGAGCCATTACCTATTTGCACTTCCTGTTGGAACGGGTATTGCTTTTCAGCCTTGGACGCTCTTTACTTCATTATTTGGCCACTTTGGCATCTGGCATTTATTTGGAAATTTGATTTTCTTATACTTTGCTGGTCAAACATATGAACGTTTTTTTGGCTCACAAAGGCTTCTACAGCTATACTTCCTTGGTGGTTTGACGGGTAACCTCGCAGAAATTCTTGCCCACCAATTATTCCCTGCTTTAGGAATTGGAAATATATTAGTTTCAGGAGCATCCGGGTCTATAATGGCTATTTTCATGGCATTGGCTTTTTCACAACCGCAATTGCAGGTGCAACTTTTTGGCATCTTTCCGTTACGTATTTATATGCTTGCTCTTTTTTTCTTTTTAAAAGATCTTTCTGCCATTGGAAATGCAGATCAAATTGCGCATTTCGCACATATTGGCGGAGCACTTTTTGGCATTTGGAGTATACAACAGTTCTGGCACATCCGTTTATCTAGACCGTGGCTAGGAATCAAATTACGTCATGAGCCAAGTCATCTCAAAGTAAAAAAAGGAGGTAGACCCTTAACTGATGACCAATTTAGGGAGAAAAAAATGGAAAGACAGGCTCAGCTAGATAAGATCCTTGATAAGATCTCTAAAAAGGGCTATGATGCACTGACAAAAGCAGAAAAAGACTTTTTATTTCAACAAAGCAAAGATGTCTAAAAAGCGGCACATAACATTGCTATCCGGACCATTCAAAATAGCTACTTCCTTGAGCCTCATAGGCTTACTTTTAAGCTATCTTGCACCATTTATTCATCCTTCTACAATTCCAGCCTTACCTTTTTTTGGGCTTACTTACCCTATATTTTTAACCTTGACGGTCATTTGGCTCTTCTTTTGGTCAATTTTTCGTTCTAAATGGGCTATATTTTGTTTAATTGTCTTACTTATTGGAGGAAAGCTTCACTTCCGAAACTTTTCTTTTATCCCAACCGAAGCTCAAGAATCTGACTCAAACGGGCTTAAAATTCTTAGCTACAATGTTCGTCTTTTTGATTTATTTAATCCATCATTTGATGCTGCATTAGCGTCTAGAGATCAAATCTTTTCATTCATTCGCGAGCAAAAACCAGACGTACTTTGTTTACAAGAATTCTACAGACAAGACAGACCTACTGATTTTGAAGTCATAGATTCTATCAACGCTATCATGAGCACCCGTGACTACCACGAACGCAGTGCGCACAAAAGACGAACCCGTGAAAATTATGGAATTGCCATGTTTTCGAAATATCCAATGATTGCAAGAGGTGATGTCATGTTTGAAGCACAAGGAACACAGGACTTCAATTATTGCATTTTTGCGGATATTGTTAAGGATTTGGATACTTTTCGTATTTATAATGTGCACTTACAATCCATTAGATTGCATGCAGATCCACATATTGAAGGAAAGGAAATTCAGACCTATGGTAGTAAAAAAGGTGCCATTGCTGCTTATCGAAAATTAAGAAGTGCTTTTGAAAAAAGAGCAGAACAAGCACGCAGGGTTGTTGAACACCTCAAGACCTCACCTTATCCTGTTATTGTTTGTGGCGACTTCAACGACACTCCAATGTCCTACACCTACAATCAGTTTCAACTTGCGCTCTTAGATGCATTCCAATCGAGCGGAAAAGGTTTGGGATCCACCTATGTTGGAAGGCTGCCAGCTGGGCGTATTGACTACCTGTTCTATAGTCCTCTTCTTCGCAGTTCCACGTTTCAGATTCAAAATAAGACACGCAGCGATCATCGTGCTATTAGTTGTATTTTTCATAAAGTAACTCCATGATTGCCGTTATTAATTGCGGAAGTTCCAAAACACCTTTAATTGCGCAGCACCTAGAGGAATATCAAGATGTTCAAGTTATTGGCCTATTAGATTTCAGTACTGAAATCCTGAATCAATTTACAGGAGTTGTTATCTCGGGAGCACCAATTTTACTTACGGAAATTGATCCAGCGCCCTACTTACAAAAGCTGTCTTGGATAAAGACTTATCAAAAACCAATTTTGGGCATCTGTTTTGGACATCAGCTTATCGGATTACTTCATGGTGCTCGTATTGCGAAAATGAAAGAAGACCGAGATTTTCAAGAAATAGAAGTGCTAAAAGACGACCTAATATTTGATCGTTTACCAGACATTTTTGAGATGCAAGAAGATCATTGCGAACATATATCGCTCCCACACGGCTTTGAATTATTAGCCTGTTCAGATGCCTGCATCAATGAAGTCATGAAACACAGAGACAAGCCGATTTATGGGGTTCAATTTCATCCGGAAGTATCAGGTAATTATGGCCATATGTTGCTGGCCAATTTTACACAGCTACTTAACGAATAATTATTTACCTGCAATAGAGAGTAAGCGCTGACGGTCAATAACATGAATTTTACGCGTTTGTACCTCAATGATTCCTTCACCTTTGAAATCCTTGAGCAATCTGATGAGGGTTTCTGTTGCAGTCCCTACAAAATTGGCAAGATCTTCTCTACTGAGATTAATTGGAGCATTGTCAAAAACATCTAGTAAAATGAGCATGGTAAAAGCTAAGCGTTCCCTGACTGATTTTTGAGCCATATTGGTAATAAAATCAGCACGATCTGCCAGTTCTTTTGATAATTCTTTGATGATCCCTTTAGGCAAAACCGGATTGCTTTCCATTAGGTTAAGGAAATCTTCTTGATGTTTTTTGTAATAATTACAAGCTCGGTGAGAATTGAGGTGCTCGAGCTCATCAGAATAAAAATGACTCAACAAAGAACGCTCACGCCCCTTACAGGTTTGACAAGTGACAAATTTGTGAGATTTTTCAAGAATTGTATCGTTTTGTACTAATCAAATTTACAAAATCATTATTTTTTTTAAATGCGCTGTTACCTTAAAATAAAGGTCTGGAAATGAAAAAAGGAGACCGAAGTCTCCTTTTCAAACTGTATGTGTAAAAATTACATTTTAATAAACTTGGCAGTGTCAGTTTGTCTACCTGAACTAAATTTAACGATGTAAGTTCCTGATGGAAGATCAGCACTATCAATATTTAGTTCTTGAGTTCCATCTGACATTTGAAGGTTTTTGGACCAAACCAATCTGCCGGTAATGCTGTATACTTGGACTTCTACTTTCCCACTCTGAGCTAATTCAAATACCAAAGTAGTATTATCCTTAGTTGGATTCGGATAAGTGCGCAACTTAGTTTTGATTAAACCTGATGGGGTATTATTGTTATTGCTAGAGCTCAAATACTGAGTAGTTCTCCAAATTCCACGTCCAAAGGTACCTAAATAGATTTCACCTGGACGACTGTTTCCTTCATCAAAGGAGCGCCAATTTTGACGAACTTCGTATACCGGTGTACCTTCAAATCCGGTTGAGGCGTTTTCCCAAGTAGCCCCTCCATTTTCAGAAACCCAAGCACCATTGGATGTACCCACGACTATGATGTCTGGATCATTACGATCAATAATACCATCGTAAGTAGCAAGTCCAGAGACTATGGCCCCTAGGTTGGTAAATGTAGGAGTAGCAGCCGTTGCATTGTTGGTGCGCTTATTGGTACCATTAAATCCTGCAAAACAAACCAAATCATTTGCATTGTTAGGGTTAAGTGCAATACCTTCATATGAGGTATTGGTGATTTTTGTAAGTGTGGTTGCGGTTGGAGGAGTGACGGTGGCACCCTGAGTTACATAACCAGCTTTAGATGCAAAGTTGGCATCGCTCGTATATAAATCCCCTAGACCATCAAGACGCCAAACACCGTTACCAGAACTAATGTAGCAGTGATTTAAGTTGCGAGAGAACTCAACATCAACAGAATTGAAAAGACCACCGCCAATACCTTTGGCCAAACACAACCATCCTGGATTGGTTACAGAGAAACGTAAAGCATTGCGCGTTCCCCAAAGCTCCCCTCCATTTGCGTTCACATAAACTAGAAACCAAGATTGGTATGGATCTGCAATGCGAAGGGTGTCCCAAGAAACATTAAAGATAACCGTGTCAGAACCCATTTCTATTGTTTCACCTGTGGCACTATTGATGCCATAGTTTACATTCCCAACTGTTAAAGAAGGTTCATAATAAAGGGTGTCGTCAAAATAGAGTGCTGTTGGTGCAGAAAAATTGATTGTGTCACCAGACGATAACGAAGGGATACGCATCAACTCACCCGCATCAAAATTTCTTTTTGGGATAAAGGTGACAGAATCCTCAGAATTTACGTCAAAATATTCAGCTAAGAACAACTCAGTATGGAATGGGTGATTAGGACTGCCATCTGTACCTGCTGGATCATATGTTCCAGGGAGGTTAGGGCTAAAGTTAGTCCAGTTTACACCACGATCTCCAGAGCGAGAAATACTGTTGTAGTAGATAGAGGAGAACATCACGGCTGGATTAAAGAAAGAGATTTCACATTCAAAGCCATCTCCTCCACCTACTTCACGAAACTCGTGATAAGTAGAAAGACTGAAGTCATTGTAGAGTGTTCCGTTGTCTTGTGCACCTCCCATTACGCGACCTGCAGCATCAAATGCGATACCATAAAATTGAGTAACGTTGTAGCCACGATTAGCCGGGAACCATGTTTGGCCTTTGTTTGTAGAAATTCCGACTCCACCATCATTACCAACATAAAAGCGATTATTGTTGTCCCATTTCATTTCATGGTTGTCAGCATGGACATATGTTGGTGAATTCGGATTGACAAACCAGAGTGAAATTTTTTCAAAACCTCCAGATGGTGGGTTGTTGACTGTTTGCTTCCATTCCCATACATCGATTCCACCGATTAGGAGTCGCTCGTTATCTGTAGGGTCTACAGAAAGAATGCTATTGTATGTACCTTGGTTTCTATAAATATCAAATTCATTTGGTGGACCTGAAGGACCTACAAATTGATTCCATGTTTGACCATTGTCATGGGAAACATGCATCGATAGAAGGTTGGAATTAGTTCGAGCAGCATACAAAGAGTATGCGCCTGCTGAATTTTGAGTTGGAGAGATAGCGTATTCAATTCGTGCAGCTCCTGTTGGTACCAGATTGTTTGCAATTGTACCAGATTTGTCTGTAAACGAATTACCACCATCAGTGGAAACAAATGTTTTGTTTGCTGCATATGCCGCAACAATTACTTGTGAGTTTTTAGAAACTTGAAGTGCAAAACAACCTCCAGATGAGGCGGGCACGCTTGTAAGAGACGCGTCACCAACTTGCCATTTCTTCAGACCTGAGGCAGTCGCTAACCAAACATAATTATCGACATCTGAACTAGCCACTTCAGTACAATTTGTTGTACCTGGTATTTTGGTGAATGTGGCACCAAAATCAGTAGAATACCAAACACCGTTTCCGCCCCAGCCTTCATCGTTTGAGCCTGTAGCAACGTATAGCGTGTTGTCTGGGGTCATGGTCATACTGGAAATAAAAGGATTTGCACCTGCATCGAAATAAGGTACTACTCGCTCCCAAAAATTTCCTTTATTGTTGGATACAAACAAACCACCAGAGACGCCTCCTGCCCATACACGGTTAATGTTCGTACGATCAATGCAAATTGAACGGGTACGTCCACCAATATTGTCTGGACCTAACGATTCAAAAACGATTGATTTTGAAATACCTTTCTTGCGAATTTCCTGCTCGATTTGAGCCAGGGTTTCGGCAGAAACAGGTTCTCCTGTGTTAACGTCAACATAACGTGCCTTGAGCCAAGCCATGGCGTCGGAGGACTGTCCTTCTTTTAAAACTGATAAACTAGCCTGACGATAGAGCCCCGTTTCTGGCAAGAGTTGGTATGCAGCAAAAGCAATTGCAAAAACGCCTGCAACTATCAGAGAACCAAATACATATACCTTTTTATTCATATAGAAATTATTAATAGTGCATGATTAGTGTGCCAAATTAAGAAATATTCTCTTAATAATGAGATTTGATGAAAGGCAATTACATAAAAATGCCATAAAATTTTGTTTCAGATCAATTTGAATTATTTATTAATCGAATAAATGTTTCTCTGCATGATATGATGATCGAACAAGGGGTCCGCTTTCCACAAATCTAAAACCCATTTCTAAACCCACCTTTTGATAAAGGGCAAATTGTTCAGGCTCAATAAATTCCGCTACTGGTAGGTGTTTGGGGGTGGGCTGCAAATACTGACCAAGTGTAAGAATATCCACTTGTACGGATCTCAAGTCTTGCATAGTTTCCAATACTTCTTGTTCGGTTTCACCAAGTCCCAGCATTACTCCAGATTTGGTGCGCATACCGCCTTTTTTCAAACGAAACAAAACCTCTAAACTTCTATCGTATTTTGCTTGTATTCGGACCTGTTTTGTTAGTCTACGGACTGTTTCTAAATTGTGAGACACAATCTCTGGAGCTACATCAATGATGACTTGAAGATTATCCCAATTACCTGCAAAATCCGGAATTAGGGTTTCTAATGTAGTGCTTGGAGATTGATGGCGAATGGCGCGAACTGTTTGTGCCCAGATATCAGAGCCACCATCTTTGAGGTCATCGCGGTCAACAGAAGTGATCACAGCATGTTTGACACCCATTATTTTAACAGAATTTGCAACCCTTCCTGGCTCGAATAAATCGACAGGCTCTGGCTTACCCGTTTGTACCCCGCAAAAACCACAAGAGCGCGTACAAACGTTGCCCAATATCATAAATGTAGCTGTTCCCTCTCCCCAGCATTCACCCATGTTAGGACAGCTGCCGCTTTCACAGATGGTGTGGAGTTTGTGCTCATCTACTAAGCCTCTTACCTTACGGTAATTTTCTCCGGTGGGTAATTTAACGCGCAACCATTTTGGCTTTTTAATTCGTGTAGTCTCTTCCATTTATATATCTAAGGTTTCTAGCGTTTGCAAAACAGTAGTTCGTTGAGCAACAACCGAATGCAAACTTTGTGCGTTATAACGTAAAGATTTGCTCAAAAGTGTAGCGTTTTTGATGAACAAATAGTATCCTAAAGCAACCAAATTAAGTGAAAATAAAAGCAATACCCAACACCAAATATCTATCTGGACATATGCTGATGCGAAATTGAATATAAGTAGATTCCATAAGGGCAATAGCACAAGGAGCATCGCCATTTTAGTGGATGACCAAAAGACACGACGTTTGAATTTTTTCTCAACAAATTTTTTAACTAAAACGGTAGGTAGTGCTATGTGCAGTATACCTAACAAAAACAACGGTAGTTGAATGAACATTTTGATCAAAGTGTTGATTCTCCAGTTTTTTTCAAGCGCAAACCAATAGAGTTCGGCCTCACTCAAGCCCTTTTTCTCTAACGAAGATAGGTAACTTGTGAGTTGCACTTTGATGGAGCTAAGCTGTTCACTAGTAGTATCAGTAGCACTATTCAGAAAGGCAGCCAATTCTTGGGAATACAACCAACGCTCTTCTAGGGATAGTTTTGGATCATAACACGCTACATGCATGCCCTTTCTATTGAGCATCATGATTTGTTCGTGTAAAACCACGTGCTCATTTGTTTGAACATGTGTGATTTGATCTTGCATGCGTTGCTCTAACTCTCGATTGAGTTCTGTAATGACCTTATTTGGATTCTCGAGATAAGCCTCTTTGTAATCATTGAGCAAAATAGGTTCTGCCGCGGCCAGCAATACATCGCTTCTCAAAAACCCAGGATTGGTATAATTCAAACCAATTCCTTGAACCCGAATTTCTACTTTCCAATCAAGATCTTCAAGAGCCGTAAAACCTATTCGAAAGGCTCCTTTTTTAATTGGTTTTAACCTGCGCTCAAAAACATCATCTGTAATCCCCTCTCCAAAAATCAGTAGATTTCGGTTGCGTGAAAGTGTTTCTGTAGCCTTTTTAAAAACTTTTTTATTCTTCTCTTGTGAATTACCTCCATCTTGCTGACGGTAGATTGGCAACATGTGAGCTAACCAAAATAGTGGGCGAGTGAAACGATTAAAAACGTCGGATCTCGTCATAAAATAGACAACTGGCTTTCTCAATCGCGAAACTACCAATGGGTCTAAAAACGATGATGGATGGTTACTTACAAAAATTGTTCGTCCAAAACGACTTTTGCTTGGACGCACCTCTTTCACTCGTCTAAAAAATAACCGAAAGCTAAAGCCTAATCCAAACCAAAAAATAAAATACAAGGGCCTCATGCTGCGAAATTACCAATTTTAGATAATTTCGCTCTAAAATTAACGCATGAAGCGCATCGGACTCATATGTGGAGGTTTTTCCTCTGAATATTATATCTCACTCAAGAGTGCACAAACCATTCAAAAGTATTTTCCTGCCCATCTTGAATGCCATTTAATTGAAATAGACCAAAACAACTGGCAACAAAAACTTCAGCAAGCTGAATCAACAATCGATGCCGCCCTGATCTATACACACGGTAATCCCGGTGAGAATGGTAAAATTCAGGCCTACCTCGACATGCTTCAGATCCCATATGCCAATTCAGGTACATTGGCAAGCGCACTTTCATTTGACAAATGGTTCTGTAATCAATTTCTCAAAGGTTTTGGTTTTAAAGTAGCGCAATCAAAGCTTTTCCACCAAGGGGAAGAAATCGATGCACATCAATTGGTTGAAGAACTTGGACTTCCTCTTTTTATCAAACCTTCTGATTCGGGATCGAGTTATGGAATCTCCAAGGTAAAGAGCGTTGAAGAGATTCATGCTGCTTTTGATTTGGCCTTTCAAGAAGGAAAGGATGTAGTAGCTGAAGCTTTCCTAAACGGGACTGAAATTACCTGTGGTGTTTACAGAAGTCTAGAAGGTATGATCGCTTTACCGCTAACGGAAATTGTTTCGGAGACAGATTTCTTTGACTACCAAGCCAAATACGATGGAAAATCAAAGGAAATAACCCCTGCACGAATTCAACTTTCTCATCAACAGGAAGTTCAATCACAAGCAAAACGTATTTATCAATTATTGGGCCTTAGGGCGATCGCAAGAATTGACTTTATGCTTATCGATGAGACGCCTTACATCATTGAGGTAAATACCACTCCTGGATTTTCGCCAGCTAGTATAGTTCCTCAGATGTTGGAGGTTGCACAAGTCAACATCCAAGACTTTTGGACTGCGATTTTTAAGGTTGAGCTCGGTATGTAGCTAATTGATTTAAAAAAGGCTCCATTTTTTTAGACACCCCTCCTCCAGAAATCTGGAAATCGTTGGCAATAATGGCAAAAGCAATGCGATGTCCGTTTGACGCATCGACATATCCAGCGTATGATTTTATTCCCTTCATGCTTCCGCTTTTGGCATGTATTTTTCCTTCACCTGCCTGCCCTTTGCACAAGGTTTTAACGGTGCCGGTTTGCCCTGCAATAGGCAAACTTTTGTAGAAGGCAGAAAAGTAGGACTTTGCAGTTTGCTGCTCTAGCAATTGAACAAATTGAGCTGCACTCATTCGATTCGATCTGGAAAGTCCACTTCCATCGACAATACCACAAGACCCAAGTTGCCAAATGGAAAATAAGCTATCCAATACACGTTTGCCGTTTTCATTTGTACCAACGCCATATTCCTTGGCTCCTATTTGCCGAAGTAACCCCTCTGCAAACAAGTTTACACTGCGCTGATTGGTCCAAAATATAATTTCTTCTAGTTTTGGACCAACTTCAGTATGTAGTAGGATGATATTTTCAGTACGCCTATTCAAAAGTTCGGGTTGTAATCTGATGGATGCACTGCCACCATCTACCCGCACGCCCATTTTTTGAAGTTCTTGATAAAATAACAAGGCCAACAATTGCTCTGGATCAGGCATACTCCCCTTTACTACAAATGCATTTCGATTCGCTGGTAACCTACCTTTTATGACGCGTTGATAATTGTAAGGCTCTCCATAAATAAAAGTTGCATCTGAGCTGATTAGGTCTGCACTCGCATTTATTTCTAAACGATAATTCGGGTCATAAGGAAAACAACTTTTCAAGACCAGCGGGGATTTGGGCGCACTTGTTTGAAAAGTCAATTTAAGCGTGTTATCAAAAAAATTCAAGCCGTAGGATCCACAGCCATAATAATTTCCCATGTCTACCTCTTCCCAACCAACAGGACATTTGTCGTAACCGTAGGCGCTTGCATCAGTAATGATTTGTCCGGTAATGTACTTGATCCCTTTCTGCTGAATAAGACCAACCCAATTCGAAAGAAAATTAAATTCTTGTCCGGTTGGATTGAAATACCTAGATCCCAGTGCAACATCTCCCCCACCTATTACCCAAACATCACCATCAAAAACACCGTTTGGAAGAAAAACACCATCCAGAAGTAGCTGAGTTTGAGCCTGAAAAGATGGGCCAAGAATTTGAAGCGCAGCTGTCGAACTAACGAGCTTGGTAATAGATGCACCGGGTAGCTGTTGGCCTGGGTTATATGCTGCTATAGTATCTCCTGTATTGAGGTCAACTGCACAAATACTCCATTTAGAACCTTTAAGTTGAGCATCATGTACGAGGTGAGAAATTGTCGACTCCAGTGGATACTGAGCAATGAAATATTGCGGAAAAGTGAGAAAAATCAATATTAACTTAAAGGCCATAGTCTACAAATTTAATGTAATTTTACAACTCTTTTTTTAGATTAAGCCTGATCAAATACCTTTTGAAAAAGCCAATGGCAAAAGCGACTCCAACTAACGACCTGATCAGCATTCAGGGAGCCAGAGAACACAACCTCAAAGACATTCATCTCGAAATTCCCCGTCAAAAACTTGTCGTATTTACAGGTTTGAGTGGTAGCGGAAAGTCATCATTAGCGTTTGATACTATTTTTGCTGAAGGCCAGCGCCGTTATCTAGATACGTTTTCAGCCTATGTTCGACAATTCATAGGTGGTTTAGAGCGGCCAGATGTTGATAAAATTGATGGTTTGAGTCCGGTTATTGCGATCGAACAAAAAACGGTGGGTCGCTCTCCAAGATCAACAGTTGGTACAATCACTGAACTTTATGACTTTTTTCGACTGCTCTTTGCGAGAACTGCAACGGCATATTCATATCGGACAGGTGAAAAAATGGTGCAGTATGCAGACCATGACATTACAGCACTCATTCAAAGTAATTTTAGAGGTAAGAAAGTAGCCCTTCTCGCTCCTAAAGTGAAGGGACGCAAAGGTCATTACCGAGAGTTATTTGAACAAATTCAACGCTTGGGTTACACGCGTGTGCGAGTAGACGGAGAATTATTTGAGTTGAGCAAACCCATCAAACTAGACCGTTACAAGACCCATGATATTGAAGTAGTAGTTGACCGCTTTATTGCAGGTCAGGTTGATGATAAAAGATGTCAAGAAACCGTTGAAACCTGTATGAAAATCGGTGAAGGAACACTTATTGTCCTGGATTTAGAAAATGGAGAATTGAGACATTATAGTCGTTCACTAATGTGCCCAACTACGGGCATTTCATATCCGGAACCCGAACCGAACCTCTTTTCTTTCAACTCTCCCTATGGTGCTTGCACTAATTGCAAAGGCCTTGGTGAGGTAAGTGAAATGGACCGAGATAAAATAATTCCAGACCCTTTACTTTCTATCAAAAAAGGAGGGCTCGCACCACTTGGTGTTTACAAAAGGTCATGGATATTTGACAAAATTGAAAAATTACTTCAAGCACAACATTTTAGCTTAAACACTCCAATATCCGAAATCGACGAAGAGCTCATTGAATTGATTCTGTATGGAAATGAAGATATGGAATTGGGGCCACTTGATACCCAAGAGCGCTTTGAAGGCTTGATTCACTTCATGGGAAGACACGCGGAAGACTCGTCAACTGCAATTGAGCGCTGGGCTCAAGGTTTCATGCATAAAAAAACTTGTCCTACTTGTAACGGTTATAGACTTAAAAAAGAAGCTTTACATTTCAAAATAGGTGAAAAGCACATTGGCGATCTTGCCTTTATGGATCTGCAAGCGCTTCAAGACTGGTGTTCATTGCTTAGCGAAATGCTGGATGAACAAGCCTTATATATCGGCAAAGAAATCATCAAAGAAATCAATGCCCGTTTAGGTTTTATTTTGGAGGTTGGCCTGGATTACCTCACCATGAACCGCAGTGCCAAAACCTTATCTGGTGGAGAAGCTCAACGCATTCGATTAGCTACTCAAATTGGCACTGAACTCCTCAATGTACTCTACATTCTTGATGAACCGTCTATTGGCCTTCATCAACGAGACAACACCAAACTTATTCGTTCCTTAACCAAATTAAGAGACCTCGGAAATACAGTTTTGGTAGTGGAACATGACAAAGAAATGATGGAAGCAGCTGATTTCATAGTTGACATTGGACCAGGTGCAGGCCGACATGGAGGTGAAATAGTATATGCTGGGACATACACTACCATGCTTAAATCCAATACGGTTACTGCTGCTTATCTGAATGGCACTCGCCAAATTGAAATTCCTACAAAACCCCGAAAAGGGAATGGAAACTTCTTATGCTTGAAAGGAGCTACAGGTAACAACTTAAAAAATGTAGATATCCAAATACCACTAGGAACCCTAACCTACGTCACAGGAGTAAGCGGAAGCGGAAAATCATCTTTGATTAATCAAACGTTATTTCCGCTTTTAATGAACCATTATTATGACCCAATCCGAACTCCCTTACCATACAAACATATTACCGGCCTAGAGTTCCTAGATAAAGTCATAGAAATTGATCAAAGTCCAATTGGGCGCACGCCGCGTTCCAACCCAGTTACCTACACGAAAGTTTTCGATGAAATTCGTAGCCTTTTTGCCAGTATGCCTGAGGCACTCATTCGGGGTTATAAAGCTGGGCGTTTCTCTTTTAATGTGGCAGGTGGTAAATGTGAAACTTGCAATGGTGGCGGTATGCGTCTCATTGAAATGAATTTCTTACCCGATGTGTATGTCTCATGTGAACAATGTAACGGTAAAAGATATAATAATGAAACCCTAGAGGTTCGATATAAAGGCAAATCCATTTCCGATGTGCTACAAATGACAATTAGTGAAGGATGCGTCTTTTTTGAAAATCAACCAAAAATTCATCGAATGCTCCAAACACTAGTTGATGTAGGACTTGGCTATGTGCAACTTGGGCAATCCTCAACTACACTTTCAGGTGGTGAAGCCCAACGTATAAAGTTAGCTGCAGAACTAGCTAAAAAAGCGACGGGTAAAACTATCTATATCCTTGATGAGCCATCGACAGGTTTACATTTTGAAGACATCCAACTCCTATTAAAAGTATTGCAAAGATTAGTTGACGAGGGAAATACTGTGCTTGTTATTGAGCACAACCTAGATATGATCAAAACTGCAGACTACATCATAGATATTGGGCCAGAAGGTGGGCAACGTGGAGGCACCTTGCTTTTTGAGGGCACTCCTCAGCAAATGATTAAAAAAGCTCAAAAAGTCTCTTACACAGCAAAATATTTAGCCCAAGAATTAAAAAAGCATTAATTTTGACGCTCCTTTTAGTAGTAACGACATAAAATATATAAAATGGCAGTAGAAATTACAGACCAAAACTTTGATGAATTAGTGATGAAATCGGATAAGCCAGTCATCATTGATTTTTGGGCAGAATGGTGTGGCCCTTGTCGCATGATTGGTCCGGTTATCGAAGAAATGCACAATGAATACGAAGGAAAAGCACTCATTGGCAAAGTCAATGTTGATCACAATATGGGCGTATCTGCTCAATTTGGAGTGCGTTCTATTCCAACTATTCTTTTTATTAAAAACGGAGAAGTCGTTGACAAATCAGTAGGTGCAGTGCCAAAGGCAGTGCTCGCTGAAAAGTTAGAAGCACTTATGTAACAATTTCAAAGGGAGTTCGCTCCCTTTTTTTATGTCATGGAATCATTCTGGAGAAGACTGCGCTATTATGGTTTAGGATTTGGCCTTGGCCTCATCCTTACTTTTGGTATTTTCAATACCCGTGGATGCAGCTGGATGCCTGAGAACCGCGTTAAAGACGCCATAAACAAGCGCGTTTGGATCGTCGACATGCAAAAGGTCAATTCTTTTTACAAAGACCACAAACTCAACGACGCCAAGTTTTACCGCCTTGTGCAAAATGCCGATATCTCTTTTACCAAAAGCATCCGCAGTGGTCGTCATAAAGTCTATGACCTCACTTTCACAGACGGCAAAAACAAAGAAGCGCATTGCCTTGCGCGCATGACAGACGAAAGTTTCGTCGTAGAATTTATTCCTGGCGTTAAAAACATAAAGGAATACAGAAAAATGAAAAGTCCTTCTTTTAGAGCAAGTATCATCCATACACCTAACCAAAAGCATTTGGTTTACTCAGAAGACAATCCAGCAATCAAAGAACACCTCCGCGCGCTTGGTATTTCTAACGACATCCAACTGCAAAAAGCACTTTTATCTGGTCACTTTGATTACCAAAAATCCAGGCTCAATGAGCAGCCCAGACCAATTCATGTCTTTCAATTTCGACCAACACTGCGCCCAAAGCTTCAGGTGACCGCAGCTTGCATTTGGTACAAAGACAAGATCAAAGTTTACAGCCTCAGCGAAGAACGCCTCACTTTTTAGTGCAATTCACAAATTTTGCGTAAAAATTGTTTAAAAGTTCGGTGAATCTGCGCCTTTGCTTTTATCTGAATTTTTAACTTTGAATTATGGAATTCACTGCAGCGCAGATTGCTGGTTTATTAAACGGAGAAGTCATCGGTAATCCCGACGTTACGGTGAGCGCCTTAGCCAAAATTGAAGAAGGTCAAACGGGCGCGCTCAGTTTTCTTTCCAATCCCAAATATGAGCCTTTTATCTATACTACAGGCTCGAGTATTTGCATTGTCAACAACACTTTTATAGCTCAAAAAACGCTTCCTGCTACGCTAACGCTCATCAAAGTTGCCGACGCTTACGCCTGTTTTGCACAGTTACTTGCGCTTTACGATAGCATGAACAAAAAGGAAGCTGTAGTGGAGCAACCTTGCTTTATACACGATACCGCTCAAATTGGGGAAAATGTTTACATCGGCGCCTTTGTGTATATCGGGGCCAATGTAAAAATTGCAGATAACTGCCAAATTCATCCAAATGTTGTTCTACAAGAAAACGTCAAAATTGGTGATTCAAGTACCATATATCCTAATGTGAGCATTTATAAAGATTGCCATGTCGGTTCGAACTGTATCATCCATGCAGGAACAGTAATTGGTTCTGATGGATTTGGCTTTGCCCCTGATGAACATGGCATTTACAGCAAGATACCTCAGATTGGAAATGTAATTATCGAAGATGATGTAGAGATTGGCTCCAACTGCAGTATCGACAGAGCAACAATGGGTTCTACATATATTCGTAAAGGTGTTAAGATCGACAATCTATGCCAAATTGCCCATAACGTTGACATCGATGAACACACCGCTATGGCCGCACAAGTCGGAATAGCAGGTTCAGCCAAGATTGGTAAACATGTCATGATTGGTGGTCAAACCGGGATAGCTGGACACCTAAACGTGGCAGCCTACACCAAAATTGTAGCTCAGTCGGGTATTCCTTCAACCGTTAAGAAAGCAGAAACACTAATGGGCACACCTGCAATTCCAATTAACGACTTCAAACGCGCCCATATAGGCTTTCGAAAACTACCAGGGCTTATTAAAAAAGTTCAAGAATTAGAAACTGAAATCAAAGAGCTGCTCAAAAATAAAGAAGCATGACAGAACAACAACGCACCATTAAAGAAGCCATCGTTTTTGAAGGCGTCGGTTTACATACCGGAGAAAAAGTACGCTTAGAAATTTGCCCTGCACCCGCAAATCACGGCTATAAATTTCAGCGAACTGACCTCGACACACAACCAATTATAAAAGCGGATGTCGATTACGTCATCGCAACAGATCGTGGTACCACTCTCGAACAAAATGGCGCTCGGGTCTACACTACTGAACATGTACTTGCTGCACTCTATGGTTGTCAAGTAGATAACGCACTCATCAAAATCGATGGGCCAGAGATCCCTATCATGGATGGTAGCGCTTTGCCATTTGTCGAAGCAATTGAAGCCATTGGCTACCAAGACCAAGATGCAGCTCGCGAATACTTCGAACTGACCGAAAACATTCCTTGGGAAGACCTTGATAAAGGCTTAGAATTTCTTGCTATTCCAGATGTGAATTATCGACTTACAGTAATGGTTGACTACAAATCACCTGTACTTGGAACTCAGCATGCCAGCATGTATCAAATCAGTGAATTCAATAAAGAAATTGCACATTGCCGCACTTTTGTTTTTCTTCGCGAACTAGAATTCTTAGCCAAAAATAACCTGATTAAAGGCGGGGACCTTGATAACGCTATTGTACTTGTCGATCGAGCTGATGTCAGTCAACAAGAGCTCGACACACTTGCCGATCTTCTAGGCAAAGAAAAACTCCAAGTAAGTTTAGATGGGATTGGAGTGCTCAACTCAATCAAATTGCAATGCGAAAATGAACCTGCACGCCATAAACTCCTAGATATTGTCGGAGACCTTGCTCTCATTGGCAAGCCCATCAAGGCGCATATCCTCGCCGCAAGACCTGGACATTCTGGCAATGTACGCTTTGCAAAAGTGCTCAAAGAACAAATTAAAAAACAACAACAAGCCGGACGAAATTTTGATCTTGAGAAAGAACCGCTTTACACAACCCAAGATATAGAACGTATGCTCCCACACCGCTACCCTTTCCTAATGGTAGATAAAATTATGGAGATACACCCTACCTCCATAATTGGTGTTAAAAATATCACCATGAATGAACCTATATTCACAGGTCACTTTCCAGGCAACCCCGTTTTTCCCGGAGTCTTGCAAATTGAGGCCATGGCGCAAGTAGGTGGAATATACGCACTCTCTCAAGTAGAAGATCCGCATCTATATTCGACCTATTTTATGAAAATAGATAACGTTCGATTCAAGCAGAAAGTAGTGCCGGGTGATACCGTTGTTTTTGAACTCATACTCACCTCACCTATTCGCCGAGGACTCGTCGAAATGAGCGGTACGGCCTATGTGAACGGTAAAGTTGTCTCAGAAGCAAGTATGCTTGCTCAAATCATTAAAGATAAAAGCGAATGATTTCAAACCTTGCCTCTGTCTCTCTCGATGCTCAGATAGGTCAAAATGTGCGCATTGACCCATTTGCAGTTATTCATCCTGATGTAATTATTGGCAATGGTTGCCACATTCACTCCAATGCAGTACTATACCCTGGAACTCGCCTTGGAGAAGATTGCGATGTCTTTCCAGGAGCAAGTGTTGGTGTGATTCCTCAAGATCTTAAATTTGGCAACGAATACACGACAGTTGAAATTGGAAACCATACAAAAATCCGCGAATGCGTAACCATTCACCGCGGAACCAACGACAAACTCAAAACGACCATCGGTGACAACTGCTTGCTGATGACTTACGTCCATATTGCCCACGATTGCCAAATTGGAAACAATGTGATTTTAGCAAGTTATACAGGCCTTTCTGGTCATGTAACAATCGATGACTGGGCCATACTCGAAGGTAAAGCTGCCGCACAACAATTTACGCATATTGGCAAACACGCTTTTATTGGAGGAGCCTCACTTATCCGAAAGGACGTCCCACCATATGTCAAAGCTGCAAGAGAACCACTCTCCTTTGCTGGAGTTAATTCGGTTGGCCTCAGAAGACGCGGATTTACCGAAGACCAGGTCCGTGAAATTGAAGATTTATACCGCATTTTATATGTTCAAAATAGCAATGTATCTAAAGGCATGCGCATTGTAGAAGAAACTATTCCTGAAAGCCCATTAAGAGAAGAAATCCTTGGTTTTATTAAAAAAGCAGAAAACGGCGTAATACGCGGCATGATATGATCTTACAACGCGCTCAAGAAGTCGAACTTCTTATATCTGACTATGCATTTGGAGGAAGAGGTATCGCAAGAATTGAAACAGAGAAAGGTCCTTTTGTCATTTTTGTAGATAACGCTTTTCCAGGACAACTAGTTAGAGCAAAAATTGAAACAAAGCGTAAAACCTTCGCCGAAGCCAAATTGCTTGAAGTACTGAAACGCGCTGATAGCGAAACCATCTCAACTTTTCAAGAGATATCAGGTGGACCTTATATACATGTACCAGTTGAGATCCAAGAAAAATTCAAACAAGAAAGTACACTTACCACCTTTTCCAAGCTTAGTGGTATTAACGATATACATTCCAAGTTCGATACTTTCATTTCTTCACCTCAGCATTACCACTACCGCAACAAAATGGAGTATAGTTTCTCCTGTATTGAACATGATCTTGAAACCAACCAAGAGCTTGACAACGCATTCGCCCTTGGCTTTAAAAGACGTGGAACTTGGTGGAAAGTTGAAAGCCTAAACAAAGCAAGCGGTCTTTTTGACGAAGAATGGGAGAATAAGTTGAAAGAAGTGCGCTTATTTCTAAAAGAAACTGAACTTCCTGCTTGGCATCCGCCACAAAAGAAAGGCTTTTTTCGTCACATTGTAGTCCGAAAATCATTTCTCAATAATCAACTCCTCATTAATTTAGTAACCTCAAACTTAGGTCTTGATCAATTTGACATAGCCGCTTTCGGAAAATTTCTTCAGGATTTGCATCCTGGACGAATTGCTGGACTTTGGCATACCGTTAATGACAATGTCGCTGACCGTGCAAAAATTGAAAATGGTCATTCACAACTGATATTTGGGCAGTCTGTAATCGAAGAAGAGCTTGCTGGGTTGCGCTTTCAGATCAGCATGGAAAGTTTCTTCCAAACAAATCCAGCCTGTGCAGAACTGCTATATGACAAAGCGCTAGACTACCTTTTTGAAGATCCATTCGAACCTGGGGATATCGCTATGGACCTATTCTGTGGAACCGGAACAATCGGTCAATTAATGGCAAGTAGAAACCCAAATGTGCGCATTATAGGTGTAGATATTGTTGAAAAAGCAATTGAAGATGCAAAAGAAAATGCAGCAAAGAATGGCATTCAAAGTGTAGAATTTTATGCTGCAGATGTAGGGAAGTTCCTAAGGGACTACCCAGATTTTCAAGGTAAAATCAAACGGATAATGCTTGATCCACCTAGAGCTGGCATCGCCCCGAAAACACTTCAAAAAGTAATCACACTCGGTGCAGAAAGCATCGTTTACATTAGTTGTAATCCATCGACACAAGCAAGGGATGCTTCAACACTTGCCGATGCAGGTTATGTACTTGAAAAGTATGCCCTGGTAGATCAATTTCCACATACGGGTCATATAGAAGCTATTGCCAAATTTAAAAAAGCATGAAAGTAGAAGTCATTGCGATTGGCGACGAATTACTTATTGGACAAACCATCAACACGAATGCTGCTTGGATAGGGCAAGAAATGTCCAACAGGGGCTATAGAGTAAATCGTAGCTTAATAATTGCAGATGAACCCACAGCAATTATTTCAGCACTTGATCACTTTTTACCAGATACTAATTGTGTAATCATCACAGGAGGCTTAGGTCCTACAAAAGACGATTTAACCAAACATACCTTAGCAAGGTATTTTGAAAGTCCTTTAGAGATACATCCACAAACACTTTCTCAAATAGAAAGTTTTTTTGCCAGTCGAAACAGACCAATGCTCGAGGCCAATATTCAACAAGCAGCATTGCCTTCCAAAGCTAAAATCCTCAAAAATAGAATGGGGACAGCTGCGGGCATGTGGTTTGAAAAAAACAATGTAATATTCATTTCTCTCCCTGGGGTTCCTTATGAAATGAAAACCATTATGACAGAGGAAGCATTTCCTTTGCTCGAACAACGCTATTCGGGTGCCACATTATATCACAAAACCATGCATACACAAGGAATTGGAGAGTCCTTTTTGGCAGAAATGATAGCAGATTGGGAAGATCGCGTACGCAAATTAGACTTAGGCCTCGCATATTTGCCGTCCCCGGGTCTGGTTAAATTACGTCTAAGCTCCTATACCGGCAAAGAAAATGAGGCTCTTATTGATCAGCTTTTTCTGGAATTAGAAAATCGAATACCTGAATATATTTTTGGTTACGACCATATTACCCTCGAAGAAGCGCTCGGACAACAACTTCTGGCCAAAAAGGCAAGTATTGGTACGGTTGAAAGCTGCACTGCAGGACTACTCGCGCAGCACATTGCGAGTATTTCTGGTGCCTCTGCGTATTACCAAGGTGCCCTCCTTACCTACTCCAATGATCTCAAGATAAAGATTGCACAGGTTAACCCTTCAACTCTTGAACTTCACGGTGCGGTAAGTGAAGAAGTTGCAAAGGAAATGGCGGCAAATGGCCGCTCGCTTTTAGGTGTTGATTATTGTTTGTCTACAACTGGGGTGGCAGGGCCAACTGGAGGAAGTCTTGATAAACCTGTAGGCCTAGTCTGGGTTGGACTAAGTGGGCCCAATGGCACTATTGCTAAGAAATTCCAATTTGGTGATAACAGACAGCGCAACTTAGAAATGACTGTACTTGGCGCCATGAATTGGCTACGCTATTACTTACTCGTTCAAGCGTAATTATTTTTAAGGAAAGAATAATTTCATATTGCTGCCTGCACAACGAATCAAATAATAGCCGGTTTCAAAAGTTGCTCCTAATATTTGCCCGACGGTCATTTGTTTATACAATTGACCATTCAAAGAATAAACTTCTATTTTTTCCGCTTCATCAATACCTTCTATACGCAGCCTATTTTGGTCGTCTAAATAAATCTGAATTGTTGTCGGCAAATCTACTTGGAGGTGATTTGTATTGTAAACTAATTCAACATCATCTATCCAAACTTCATCATTTGCACTACCCCCTCCCGGAATATGATTCGTTGTAAAAGTCAACAAAATGTACTTAGGAGCAAGACCTGTATTTGCGGTGTATACAAATGGAACTGAGAATCTCTGCCAATTACCGCCTGTAGGTGAAAATTGCAAGTCGGCCTCAGCAACAATAAATGGAACAGAGGCAGAATTTAGCGGGTCCTGAACTGAAAATTGATCGTGAATGAAGGCATGCATACCCGCTTTTTCAGTGGGTAAAGCAGCATATTTCGCCCAAAATACAATTGAATCTGGCGCCATTGTAATGCTTTCTGAAAACGCCGCGTCACCCAGTAGCGTATAATTGAAATTATCTGGACTACTCAAACTAGAACTTCCCATGTTCATACGTCCTGTTGTAAGAACACCATTTGCCATAATGCCAAGTGTGCTTTTGGACCAAATTCGCGCACAATAATTACCAGTAGCTCCAGAACGTATTGCTGTCGAGCGTTCAACTTGTTTGGAAGCAAATGCAGAAAAGCTCCCCGTAGCCGTTTTAAAGGAGGACCAATTGGTAGGTTCTTCTTGGTTTGAGCCCAGATTGTCCCAGTTTTCGAAGTCTGAATTTCCAATTTGTTGAGCCCAACTGTTACCAATCCAGAAAAAAATAATTGTCAAGAAAGTCGCTTTCATCCTATAGTTTTAGATCAAATTTAACATTTTAGGTAACTTTACCAAATGAAACAAAGCGCTCAACTTCCTGTAATGGAACACTTTTATACACTCCAAGGAGAAGGAAAACATAGTGGAAGAGCTGCTTACTTCATTCGATTGGCGGGTTGTGATGTAGGATGTGTGTGGTGTGACGTCAAAGAAAGTTGGGACATCTCACCAGATCAGTACCTAACCATTGAACAATTATTAACCGAAGTGGCACAAAGCAATACGGATTTTGTAGTGATTACAGGTGGGGAACCAACCATGCATAACCTGAAAGAACTGACGAATGCATTGCACACCAAGGGATATGAAATTGCCATTGAAACTGCCGGAGTACATCGGCTAAATGGACATATTGATTGGTATTGCTTTTCACCAAAAAAATTCAAGGCTCCTATTGAAGAGGCTTACGCATTGGCCAATGAACTCAAAGTCGTAATTGCGCATCCTTCAGATTTTGAATGGGCAGAACAACATGCTGCCAAGGTTCAAAGCAGCTGCGTACTCTATTTACAAACTGAATGGGAAAAGCAAGAACGATTTTTACCCCAGATCATCGACTATATCAAACGCAACAAAAAGTGGAAAATCTCGTTACAAACGCATAAGTATATGCAGATTCCATGAGATTCAACTTTTTTGTCATTTTTACTTTCCTGTTTTCAGTCCAAGCGGTATTTGCACAATTTCCTTATTCCAGTTCCAGTAAAAAAGCAATCAAACTTTTTGAGGCTGGACAAAAAGCACCAACTCAAAATCGCAACCCTCAAACCGGTGCTCAAAATTATCATGATGGTGTTAGGTTATTGGATGAGGCTATTTCAAAAGACCCCAATTTTTGGGAAGCTTATTTGTTGAAAGCAGAGTTTTTAGAATACCAACGTAAATATGCAGAAGCTATCAACTGTTACCAAAAAGCACTTCAAATAAACCCTACGCACAGCATCAGCGGAAGTACGCATTTTTTTCTTGCTGTATGTCAACTTACAATTGGCAATTATAAAGATGCACTCCAAACCATTGATATATTTTTAAGAAATCCGCACGCCAATGAGAAATTTCAGGTTCAGGCATATCAAATAAAAGCCAATGCTGAATTTTCTATTGCTGCCATGAATAGTCCCAAACCCTTTGAACCTAAAAATGTGGGCGATGGTATCAATACGCCATTCTCCGAATACTATCCAACGCTTACTGTAGACGGTCAACAACTTTTATTTACCCGCCGTCTCCCAACAGTTTTGGATGGATTTGAAAATGAACAGGAAGACTTCTATGTATCATCTTACGATGTAAAAACTGGTAAATGGCTCGAGTCTAGCCCTATGCCCTTCCCCATTAATACCAATTGGAATGAAGGTGCACCAACTATTTCTGGAGATGGAAAGACAATCATTTTTGTAGCTTGCACGGATCAGTCCGGCGTCAATTATGGAGCAAATCGAACAGGAAAAGGATCTTGTGATCTGTTTATTACCAAAAAAATAAATGGTCGATGGACTTCCCCTGTGAATCTGCCAGGAAGCGTCAATACAGCTAATTGGGAGACACAACCTTCGCTGAGTGCCGATGGACAGACACTTTATTTTATTCGTGCAGTAAGGTCAAGAGAAGGGCGTGCGAATAGTGATATTTATGTTTCATATTTAGAAACTGACGGAAACTGGTCAGAAGGGCAAAGGCTTCCGAACGTAATAAACACCAATGCGAATGAAGAATCTGTTCAAATACATCCAGACGGTAACACGCTTTATTTTGCATCGAGAGGACACATCGGACTTGGTGGATCTGATCTCTTTGTAAGTAGAAAGGACGTAAAGGGGAATTGGAGTAGACCCGTCAATCTCGGTTACCCCATCAATACTCGTTTTGATGAAAATTCCTTATTAGTCTCTGCCCAAGGTGATATTGCTTACTTTGCATCGGATAGAAAAGGTGGTTACGGTGGTCTAGACATCTACATGTTTGAGTTACCTAACGAATTACAAGCAACTCAAACCTATTACTTTGAAGGAACGGTATTTGACGCAAATACACATCAAAAACTTGCAGCGCATATTGAATTGACAGACCTTTCTACTGGAATTCAAGTTTTTAATGGATTTGCCGATAATTACGACGGTAAAATCACACTTCCGTTACCGATTAACCATAGTTATGCAGTCTTAGTCAATCATTCAGGATACCTCCCTTTTTCCTTAAATTTTGACTTCACGAACTTAGCAAATGCTCAAAGTTACTTACTGGACATGCCTCTTAATCCAGAGAACTCAGTGGCAGAAAACATTCTCAACAACGTCTTCTTTGATTTAGGAAAAGCGACCTTAAGACCTGAATCAAAAGTAGAATTACAGCATCTTTTTAATTACCTTCAAAAAAATCAACAACTAAAAATTGAAATCCAAGGTCATACAGATAGCCGTGGAGATGCCGCAAAAAACCTACTTTTATCTGAGGCTCGGGCAAGAGCAGTTTACGATTTTTTAATTCAAGAAGGTATTTCAGCAAATCGTCTCAGCTTCAAAGGATATGGTGCCACACAACCCATTGTCAGCGATGAGGCCATTATGCTGCTTTCTCAAGAAAAGGAAATTGAAGTTGCGCACCAAAAAAATCGCAGAACCTGTTATAAAATCATACCATGATCCCATTTTTAAGACTCATCCGCATCAAAAATCTCATGGCTATCTTGATTGCTATGTTAGGAGTATCCTACTTTTTACATAAGCAAAACCCATTTGAAGTCATTGATTTTCATCCCTTTCATTATGGCATGTTGATATGCTCCACACTCATCATTGCAGCAGCAGGTCATATCATTAATGATTATTTTGACCTTAAAGCTGATCGAGTAAATAAACCAAACTCGATGGTACTTACCAAGTACATGGCAAAACGATGGGCTATCTTAGCCAACTGGATCTTGAATATCCTTGGCTTTTTGATGGCTGTCATACTCTCCCTGCATTATGACACCCTTATTTTTGTCTTCGTACATTTACTAAGCATCAATTTACTTTGGTTTTATAGCGCTTATTGGAAACGCAAACTTATACTCGGGACAGCTGTGCTGTCAGCACTCCCAGGATTAGTATTGTTTTTATCATGTTGGTTTTTTCAAGTGCTCAATGAGAAACACAGCTATTTTTCTTCCTTTAAAGAAGTAACTTGGTCTACTTATCTAGATTACCGCTTTATATATTTTGTCGCTATCTGTGCCTTTTTTATCAATCTAAGTAGAGAAATCATCAAAGATATCCACGATATTCCAGGAGATCAACTCATTGATGCACAAACAATTCCTCGCAAAATTGGTGCGCGTAAAGCTACACTTATGGCATTAGTCATCTTACAACTCCCAGCCATATTTTATCTCCTGCTCAAACTTTTAACTGATTTTTCCGTTCCTACAACCTATACGTCTTGGATATTAAGTATGCTGGAGGGTATATTTTTAGTTGGTTTGGCTGCATTCTTTATGGCCCCTGCCTTGCTTCAGAAATTTATACGCTGGATTCCAACAATAGCATTAATCTTAGGTTTGACCTGTTTATATTTTTGATATGAATCTCGTACTCGGATCTGCCTCTCCAAGGAGGAAAGCACTTTTAACTGAACTCGGCTTTGACTTTCGAGTGGTAACTGCTGAGGCAGACGAATCATTCGACTCAAATCTAGGTCCTGAAGAAATAGTTTTATCTATTTGTCGCAAGAAAATTGCGGCAATATGGCCAAAACTCGAGCCCAACGAAAGACTTATCTGTGCAGACACCCTCGTTTACCTCAATGGTGAAGTGCTAGGGAAACCATCTAGTAAAGCAGCTGCTATAGAAATGATTCAAAAGCTCTCTGGAAAAAGTCATGAAGTGTATACAGGTGTTGTAATTAAGGATGAAGGCGGAGAACATCAACTTGTGGATTGTACCACCGTGCGTTTTCAGGAACTTCAATTAGAGGATATTCTACATTATGTCGAACAACATCAAGCTATGGATAAAGCCGGCTCTTATGGAATTCAAGATTGGATTGGACATATCGGTGTTGTTGAAATACGCGGATCATACACAAATGTGATGGGGCTACCCACACAAAGGCTCTATCCTTTTCTCAAACATTTGGGATAATACTTTTCGATTAATTACTCATAAAAAAACCGCAGAATTAACTGCGGTTTTTTTATGAGTAATATCTTTTAGTATAAATCTGGTGCCATTAGAGCTTGACGCTAAATTCTACCCTGCGGCTCTTGGCATCTTTGACCTCTTGATCATCATCTTCACTAATTTCCTTGCTTGGAACTCCGTCAGATTTGTATGACTTTACAAGGCGCTCTTCAGAAATGCCATTGTTGACAAGATACTTAATAACTGCAGCTACACGCTTACGATCCATATCCGCATAATCTTCATTTTCTTCACCCGCTTTGATTTCTAGTGCATCATTGTGCCCTGTGACTTCAATTATCATAGCTGGATTGCTACCCATTTGATCAATGATGAAGTCTAGATTCTCACGAGCACTTTCGGTTAATGAGGTTTTGCCCGCTCGGAAATATACTGTTTGAGCAGCAATTTGCTTGTCAATAGTCATTTTGTCATTGATCTCTGGTGTTTTGTCAAAGACTAATGTAGAGAAGCTGTCTTCAATTCTTGGCGGTTTTGTGTTGTAACAAGCACATTCAGAAGGACTGTCGACTAGTCTTACGATGATATTATCAATATAATAATACGCATGAGTCAATGGATCAGCGTCTGCATCTTTGGGTTTTTTTACAGCTTGAAATTGTGTTTTATCATTGAGGTCAAAGTTTCCTATAGTAATGAATTTTTCATCACCTTTAGCCGTATAGGTATTACAAACCTTTTCCCAGCCAAAAAAGCCGTTATAGACTTTGTTAAACTGAGATTTCAGAACGTGATCACCTGCCATATAGATTGCGCCTGCTTCACCATTTCCTGGTGTAGATTTCGAAAAATAAGCTCCGAGATTATTACAAGCAAATTTAGAGGACTCACTCAACGATATGGAATATTCAACGCAATAGGTTAAACCTTTTTTAAGCGTTACAGATTCCTTACCTTGCATGAGTTCAATGGTGATATAGGAACGTTCACCAGCCAATTTTCCAGGTCTGTAGGCAACAATTCCGGCATATACACTCCCGCCATTCTCTGTTGTTGGATCTTCGTTACCATATATATTCAGCGGAACACCTACATCACCAGACGCCGACTTTGAAAATAAATCAGCTTTGATTTCAGTAGGAGAGCTTATTCCTTTTCCAGCAGCATCAATGCCATTTAATTCGGAGAGTTCATCAGAAGCTCCTTCAAAGGTGATATTAATGATTTCCTTCTCGTTTGTTTTCTTGCCTTTTTGTGCAAATGCGCTAGTGGAAAAAGCAAGAATGGAACATGCAACAAAAATGCTACGAATTGGCGTTGTTTGTAATTTCATAGTTTTTTACGGTATTGATGAATACTTTGACCATTTCTGGATCAATATCGGGATAGACTCCGTGACCCAAATTTACAATATGTCTTTGACTTTTAAAGGAATTCAGCATTTTTTTGGTTTCTTGCTCAATCGATTGAGGGCTTCCATATAGCACACAAGGATCTAAATTACCCTGTAAAGTCTTATGGTTTTGGACCAAATTTCGTGCCAAGGGCACTGACATATTCCAATCAAGACCAATTGTAGTACAAGGTAATTGAGTGATTTCAGGCAAGGAAGCAATCGCACCTTTTGAAAATACGGTGAGTGGCACATCTTGCAAGGCCTCACATATTTGATTGATGTAACGCAAACCAAATTCACGGTATTGAGCTTCGCCTAAGATACCCGCCCAAGAATCAAAGATTTGCAATGCATCTGCACCAGCTGCTAACTGACCTTTTAAGTAGGCTATAGTAACGTCTGTAATGCGTTGTAGGAGTTGATGAGCAAGTATGGGTTGAGTGTAGAGTAATTTTCTTGATTCACTAAAGGTCTTCGATCCATGACCCTCTACCATGTAACAAAGAATGGTCCAAGGTGCCCCTGCAAAACCGATAAGTGGAACACGTCCATTTAATCCGGCTTTGGTTTGTTTAAGGGCTTCAAAAACATACCACAAACGTTCCTGTACATCAATGTCAGTATCTAATTTATCTAATTGCGCTTGGGTGCGGATGGTTTGTTCAAACCAAGGTCCTTTCTGCTCAATCATTTGATACGGCAAGCCCATTGCTTCCGGGATCACCAAAATATCTGAGAAGATAATTGCTGCATCCACATCTAGTAAATCAACAGGCTGAATTGTAACCTCTGTAGCAAATTCTGGAGTTTCTACCAATTCTTTAAATCCCGATAGTTTTGCTCGAACCGCACGGTATTCTGGAAGGATTCGGCCCGCCTGACGCATAAGCCATACTGGATAACGCTCAATGGCCTCGCCACGATGCGCACGTAGAAATAAATCATTTTGAATCATCAGTACAAAGGTACGGAATTACCATTGAATTTCGCGCTCACCCAAGGAGCGTAAAAATGCATTCGTCTGACTGAAATGTTTGCATCCAAAGAAACCGCGATGAGCAGCTAAAGGTGAAGGATGTACTGATTTAAGAATGAGGTGTTTAGAAGGGTCAATATAGCTTGATTTTTTTTGGGCCTTGGATCCCCAAAGGATAAAAACAAGCTGTTCTTTTTGAGTGGAAATATGTTGAATAACCGCATCCGTAAACTGTTCCCACCCCCAATTTTTATGACTGTCTGGCATTCCTTCAGCGACTGTAAGTACTGAATTGAGCAATAATATTCCTTGCTCGGCCCAAACACTCAAGTCTCCATTAGCTGGTGGAGTTAGCCCAAGATCCAAATTTATTTCTTTAAATATGTTAACCAAACTTTTTGGCAGAGGCCTTACCTCTGGTGCTACAGAAAAACACAAACCGTTGGCATGACCTTTTGTTGGATAAGGATCTTGGCCTAAAATTACGACTCTTAACGCTTCCCAATGACACAATTGAAAGGCCTTAAGGACATCCTCTTTTGGCGGAAAAACTGCATTAGGATTGATATCATAGGCGCTGTTAACGCGATCCATTAATTCTTTGAAATATGGTTTTTGAAGCTCATGAGCTAATTGCTGATTCCAAGAATTCGGAAGTGCCATCATTCTATTCAATATAAGTCTATGAGTGCCACCCAAAGGGAGATTTTACCATTGTCCATACGAGGCCATATTGGTCTAATGCGTCCATCGAGGGCTGCAATGCCTAGGTAATCACCAAAAAATATTTTGGAATTAGGAACAAAAGGTTTTTTTGAAATCAGAAGGTCATTAATAGTTACCCCTCCATCACTACTATGCGCCCAATATACATCGGTGCGATTGTCATTGAATCGTCTCCGATCATAGTATACAAAATGAAGATCTCCATTCTTTGGATCTATGGTCATTGAACTTAAAAATTGATGGCTTTGGGTATGATCCTGATTCACCCGAATAGGTTCGGACCAGCTTTCTCCTCCGTCCACAGATTTCAATAACCAAACATCTGTATTATTTGTCCCATTCCGCTGATCGCACCAATTCAAATACAAATGTCCGTGATTCTTTCCACCACTTAGATCAGACATAAGAAAGGGTAGTCCATTCGCTCTGTATACACCGGGAATATTGATGTCCCAACCGCCGAAATGATCTGCAATTTTTCGTTCCTCTTCATACCAAGTAAGACCTCCATCTGTCGATTTCTGTAACATGATTCCACGTGGACCCGACCAGCATACAAAAATCTCGCCGTTTGGGCCCAGAGCAGGCACAGCACCCTCTACAGTATTGTCACCATCCAGGCAATCACCTCCAAACTTTGAAATTCTGATAGGTTCTGTCCAACTCAGCCCCCTATCCATGCTCTTGGAGAAAACGATGATGGAACTGTCTTTTGGATTGGCTGAATTATATGCATCAAACTGTGTCCAAGTCATGTAAACAAAGTTTGTTATAGGGTCGATAACAACCCAGTGTTTATCTTGTACTTTAGTGCCATTCGGGTTTGGAAAAGAGCCCTCAGAAAACTGTCCTGGTTTGTCAGCAATTTGGCATACAATACGATCCAGATGACTTCCTTGCTTATAGTCACTCAGATGAAAGTAGTAAAGTCGACCATTATTATCGTATTGCAAAACTGGATCTCCATACACTCCATAGGGGCTTTTTAGCGATTGAGAAGTCCATGTCTGACCACCATCGGTTGAAAAGTGGTAACCCTGTAAAACAGTTCCAGCCGAAATTTCTTGTGGATTCAGCGGATTAATAGCAATTGAAGGTTCACATTGATTATATGCATAGGCAGAAGCTACTCGTGGAATACAAATATTTTTAACCGACTGAGCCTCTAAAAGGGAGCAAAGACTAACGAAGCCAATAAAGAAGTAATGGCGCATTTGCATCCTTGATTTGAAGTGAAAATTGTGGCTTAGCAAAAGTTTTCATAAAGCAATTTGTATTGTAAAGTTTGCCGTCGCGAGCTAATAACAATTGTATTGAATCATTGGCAGACAGATTATTGTACTTGTTTTCTAACGCAGTTTTATCAATTCTGTAACCATCGCAAGCCAATATTTCATCACCAACACAAATTCCAGCATCCTCTGCTGCTGAACCGTTGCTTACAGAGCGCACCTTCAGAATTTCTCCATTCTCTAAAGAGGCTCCAAAATTAGTAAGTGTGCTGGTTTTATCCATTACTTGTAATCCAACAGGCTCCAAATATTTATGGTACGGAATGATTTTTGTGCCGTTGACATAATCGGTAAAAAATGAGCGCATGTCTTCACCACAATAATTAGACAATTCCATTTCAAACTCCTCTTCTGTGAAACCTCGCTTTAATTCTTGTGCATATTTTTTGTAAAGCAGTTGCATAAATCCATCCAAACTTTGTTTTCCTTTTGATTTATTGATGATAAATGCATCAAGTACAGCACCCAAAACGGCACCTCTTGAGTAATAGGTCATAGTTGTATTAGCACTATTCTCATTTGGTCTATATGCCTTAATCCAAGCATCGAAGCTTGCATGTGCAACAGGCTGTATCCTAGAACCCGGACTACCTTCCACATAATTGATTTGACTTTGTAATTTAGAAACAAATTCGGAAGGCGTATAAAATCCAGCTCTTCGCATGAGAAGTTCATCATAGTAGGAAGTTATTCCTTCCATCACCCAGAGTAAGGAGGTGTAGCACTCTTGGTCGTAATTGAACGGACCTAGCTCAATTGGGCGTATACGTTTGACATTCCAAAGGTGAAAATATTCATGCGCAACGAGATTAATAAAACCCAAATAATTGGATCCTTGATATGACCACCTGTTCACACTCAAGACACATGAATTCATGTGCTCGAGTCCACCCTGACCATTTGCAACGTTGTGCACAATGAAAAGGTAGTCTTGATTGGGGTTGCTTCCAAAAACTGCCGTAGCAGCTTCAACAACCTTAGCCATATCACGTTTCAACATTTCAATTTCATAATTCGCCTCTCCATACATAGCAACCTTATGATTTACTCCTGCAGCAATGAAACTAAATTCTTTGTGATTACCAATTTCAATTGGAGAATCTACCAGTTGATCATAATCATTGAACACAAAGGTTTGACAGCCTGATTCTGTCTTGAAATCAGCGCCTTTAAGGGCAGTACTAACCTTCGCAAAAGAATGATGCGGATATACTTTTAGAAAGCCTTTTTGATCTCGGCTATTTTCTGTGTACATGAACACAGCAGCTCCGGGTACGAAACCGTGGGTATTATCAAGATAAGGAGTACGCACAGAAAGCTCAAAGGAATAAACTTCATAAAATAGGGTATACTTCTGAATACCTTCACATTCTACCTCCCAAGCATTCTTTGATTTTTTCTTTACGGTCAAGGCCTTACCATTGGCATCAATAGCCTTTACTTGATTGAGATTTTTAGAAAATTCACGGACTAGATAAGATCCTGGCGTCCAAACAGGAAGTTTAAATTCTTGTGTCCGTTGATCGTTTTTTTCGACGTCAATCTTAACCGCAAAATAATGCGAATTTGGCTGTGGCATCGAAAGGTGATAGCATAGTTCAATTGCATGAGCAGTTGAAGTAAAAAGTAAGGACAGAATAATAAATAAAAATGAGCGCATATGAAAATTAAATAAAGTACAGCAATGTAATATAATTAATCGTAACGAAGTTTTATCGAGCTAGCATGATCCTTGGCTTTTAGCACTAAATCTTCTACACTATTTTGACCAAAAGTCAGTGCAACAGCCATGCGTCGATATGGACGGGTAGTAGGCTTTCCAAAAATGCGCACCTCAGCCATAGGGTCGTTAAGCACTTTGTCAAGCCCGAGGAATTGAGGTGCTGTGTCACTATTTTGAGTAGCCAAAACTACAGCACTTGCTCCATTTTGCACCTGAGTAATTTGGGAAATTGGCAAGCCTAGTACCGCTCTGGCATGGAGCTCAAACTCATTGAGGTTTTGTGTGCCAGCTAAAGTTACCATACCGGTATCGTGTGGCCTTGGAGAAAGCTCTGAAAAATATGCTCCTTCTGACGTGATAAAAAATTCAACCCCCCAAATTCCTGCTCCACCCAATGCGGCTGTAACGCTTTGAGCCATTTCTTGCGCTTCTGATAGGTAAGCAGGATTCATTGGCATAGGTTGCCAACTTTCTTGGTAATCACCCCGCTCTTGTCGGTGACCAATAGGTGCACAAAACAATGTGGGGCCATTTTGTTGTGTCACGGTTAGTAATGTAATCTCGTAATCAAAGTCAATGAAACCCTCCACAATGACCTCTTTGAGATCACCCCTAGATCCTTCCATTGCATAATTCCAAGCCGTTTCAATATCTGCCTCCGTACGAATCACAGACTGACCTTTTCCAGAACTCGACATTAAAGGCTTTACTACACAAGGAAAGCCACAATGAGTAACACCATCACGAAGTTGAGAAAGGCTGGTTGCATATCGATAAGGTGCAGTTCTTACGCCTAATTCTATGGCAGCGAGATCCCGAATTGATTTGCGATTCATAGTAAAATTTGCTGCCTTGGCACTTGGAACTACACGCATACCTTGAGCTTCGTATTTGAATAGCTGTTCTGTTCGAATAGCTTCTATCTCCGGCACTATTATATCCGGACAATATTTCGACACGACAACATCAAGTGCTGCTGCATCTAACATATCGATGACTTCAAAATGGTCTGCCACTTGCATGGCAGGTGCCCCTGGGTAACTATCTACAGCAATTACAGTTTGTCCGTAACGCTTGGCTGCTATGACAAACTCTTTTCCAAGTTCGCCTGAGCCGAGTAAGAGAATTTTAAACTTCATAGAACAAAAGTAAACAAACAGCTAAGAATTTCTTATTTTTGAAAAACATAGATGAGTAATATAAAAATAGAAATTGAGCAGTTTGACCCCATAGACCTCCGCGAAATGGCCGATGTCAATCTGATGAACCGCATAGACACCAAGTTTGCGTTTAGACAAGATGACCTCATGCGCTTTCTTCCTTTACTTGCTCAACACTATCGTGCACTCAAAGTAGAAGGCACTATGCTACCTCACTATGAAAGCCTCTACTTTGATGATGAATCTTTCTCATTTTTTAGGGATCATCACAACGGTAAGGCTGATCGCTTCAAAGTCCGAATTCGAAAATATGTTGAATCTAACATCCATTTTTTAGAAATCAAACATAAAATCAAAGGCCGCACAGACAAAAGACGCATCCTGACCAATGATTTTAACGAATTACAAGAAGAAAAAGAACGCGACTTCTTACGTAGGCAACTTCAAGAAGACACTAAGTTGCGTCCTACCATGTGGAATTCATTTCAACGTATAACACTTGTTTCCAAAACGAGTAAAGAACGACTTACCCTTGACCTTAATATTCACTTTCACATGGGTGATATCCAAAGAGATTTTAAACAACTGATAATTGCCGAACTTAAACAAGAAAAACTCGACCGAAATTCACCCTTTTACGCACTGATGAAAAAGGAACGCATCAGACCATATCGACTTTCCAAATATTGTATAGGCAGCGTAGAAATTTACGGTGAAGAAGTACTCAAATTTAATCGCTTCAAAAAGAAGCTTCTCTTTTTAAACAAAATAAATCATGCTATCTAACCTGTTCAGTTTACTCCCATTAAAGAAAGTGATATCACCAAACCATATAACTTGGTTCAGCGAAGATTTCTATGGACTTATATTGCGTTTAGTGATCAACCTCCTCTTTCTTACGCTACTTATTCGCGTGCTTTACTACACAAAAACCCGTCGCAAAGATTACCTTTTCACCTATTATTTGATAGGTACAATTACATTCTTTTTGTGCTTCGGCCTGATGCAAATGGATATTGACACCGGAATGGGCTTGGGCTTGTTTGCTATTTTTGGTATCATCCGATACAGGACAGATGCGATAGAAATAAAGGAAATGACTTATTTGTTTATGGTAATTGGCATCAGTGTTGTCAATGCCCTGGCATCTAATGAATTGAGTATTTCAGAAGTTGCTGTGATTAACATTTCTGTGGTTTTGCTTACCTATCTGCTCGAAAACGTGTGGCTCGTGAAGCATGAAACGCGTAAAACTATCAATTACGAACGCATAGACCTTATCAAGCCTGAAAAACAAGATCTACTCAAAGCAGATCTAGAAAAACGAACTGGCCTTGCCATCAATCGCGTTGAAGTAGGTAAAATCGATTTCTTGAACGATACCGCTCAAGTCAGGATTTACTACTTCGCTGACGATCAGGCATTTTCAGACTATCACACTCAGTAAAATGCGCAGACTTGCGCTATATCCGTTTGCGCTAATCTATGGTACAATCATTTGGTTGCGCAACCTATGTTTTGACATAGGGCTCTTTCGAAGTAGAGCAATTGAAGGAAAATCAATATGCGTAGGTAATATTACGGTAGGTGGTACTGGGAAGTCCCCACATGTGTCATATCTTATCGAGCAACTCAAAGAACGATTTGACATTCAAGTACTAAGTCGTGGATATGGTCGCAATACTAAAGGTTTCATCTTACTAGACAGGAATGCGTCCGCTCAACAAGTTGGAGACGAACCGCTTATGCTTTTCAAGCTGCATCATACCAACGCACAATTTGCCGTTTGTGAAAACCGACAATATGGTGTGCAAAGACTCAGAAGCTTGAATTCAAATTCTTTGATCATCTTAGACGACGCATTTCAACACAGATGGGTAAGTGCCGGAATAAATCTCATGCTTACTACCTGGGGGCGTCCTATTCGGCAGGATGCGCTTTTACCTTCAGGAAATTTAAGAGAGCCAATAAGTGGGCTCAAACGTGCGCATGCACTCATTGTCACTAAATGTCCAGCATTTGATAGCGTTGATTATCAATCATTCATAAAAGACTACGAGAAGTGGAATATTCCCATCTTTTTTTCTAGATACGCCTATCGACCACTTTCCCCACTAACTAAAAATCTTAAGGACGTTAAAGAAGTACTCATTGTCAGTGCTATCGCCCACCCCCAGTTTTTAAAGGGGGCTTTTGACCAAGAAGTGAAAACCCAGGAAATTAGTTATCCTGATCACCACACCTATAAGGCATCGGATGTATCAAAAATTCATCAATTTTTTGATACCTTTGCAACAGAAAATACGGCAATTGTGACTACCGCCAAAGATTGGGTAAAAATCCAAGATTTACTGAGTCCAGAAGACCAACTAAAGTACCCCTGGTATCTTCTAACTTTTGAACTCGAATGGCAAAATCCTATTGCATTTAATCAATTTATCAACAGATATGTTAGCTCAAATTAAAGAAAGTACTGCTTATATTCAAAGCAAAACAGCTATTGTACCCAGTATTGGGATCATTTTAGGAACTGGTTTAGGTGGATTGGTTAAAGAAATCGACATCATAGACGAAATTAACTACGAAGACATCCCAAACTTCCCAGTGTCAACTGTAGAAAGCCACTCTGGCAAATTGATCTTTGGTCGGATCGGTGGAAAAAACGTTGTTGCGATGCAGGGACGATTCCATTTTTACGAGGGCTATACACTCCAACAAGTAACCTTTCCTGTGCGCGTCATGAAACTCTTGGGAATTGAACGGCTTTTTGTCAGTAATGCATCAGGAGGTGTAAACCCAGACTTTGAGGTCGGTGAAATTATGATCATGAATGATCACATCAACTTATTTCCAGGAAATCCGCTAATAGGTAAAAACATAGATGAACTTGGACCGCGCTTCCCTGATATGAGTGATCCATATGACCAAGAAATGATTGATAAAGCAACTCAAATTGCCAAAACACTTGGGATACGTGTGGCAGTCGGCTGCTATGCAGGTCTTACAGGCCCCACACTTGAAACACCTTCTGAATATAAATATGTTCGAGTTATTGGCGCCGATGCTGTCGGCATGTCAACAGTTCCCGAAGTCATTGTTGCACGTCACATGAACATCCCTTGTTTTGCCATTTCGATAATCACTGACCTAGGAGTACCTGGAAAAATTAAAAAAGTTAGTGTACAAGATGTCATCGAAGTGGCGAGTCGACAAGAGCCCAAAATGACGCAAATCATGAAAGAACTTATTTCAAGCATCTAAATAATTAGGAGCCAAAGCATGGAACAAACGCTAAGAGATCGTTATGAAGTTGTAATAGGACTTGAAGTCCACGCTCAACTCCTGACCCAAACCAAAGCTTATTCATCGGATATCAATGCATACGGATCTGCTCCAAATACGAACGTAAGTGCTATAACCTTGGGGCATCCAGGGACACTACCTGTAATGAATCGTCGAACCATCGATTTTGCTATTAGACTTGGTTTAGCTTGCGGTTGTAACATAGCTCCAACTCAACATTTTGCCCGTAAAAATTATTTTTACCCCGATCTACCGAAGGGATATCAAATAACCCAAGACACTACACCTATATGTACCGGTGGTCAAATCCTGATACGCACTGACAACGGCTCCCAAAAATCAATTGGGCTCACCCGTATACACATGGAAGAAGACGCCGGTAAAAGCATCCATGATGTAGATGTTTACGATACACTCGTTGACCTCAATAGAGCAGGCACTCCCCTACTCGAAATTGTTTCCGAACCAGATTTACGCTCTTCCACTGAAGCCTATAACTATCTTACAGAGGTGCGTAAATTACTTCGTTATCTTGATATCTGTGATGGTAACATGGAAGAGGGTTCTATGCGTTGCGATGCCAATGTATCCGTAAGACTTGTTGGCGCCAAAGATTTTGGTACCAAGGTAGAAGTGAAAAATATGAATTCGATTCGCAACGTTCAAAGAGCCATTGAATTTGAGATTATTCGCCAAATTGAAGCCTTGGAAAGTGGTGAAACCCTCACCCAAGAAACACGTGCTTTTGATGCCATTAAAGGCTGCACCATCTCTATGCGAACCAAGGAGGCCGCCAATGACTATCGTTATTTTCCTGAACCAGATCTTCCACCAATCACGGTTAGCGTTGCGCAAATCCAAGAAATTGCCAACCAAATGCCAGCACTACCTCATGTCTTGTTTGAAAGATATACTAAAACCTATGGCCTGAGCGACTACGATGCCTATAATATTACCGATCAGAAAGGGTTAGCCTTGTATTACGAAGCACTTATAAGCGAAACAAAAAACTACAAGGCAGCTGCCAACTGGCTCATGGGAGAAATTAAATCCTATCTCAATGAAAATGGAATTGATATCTCTGAATTTCCAATTGCTCCCGGACGAATTACAGCATTAATTGCGCTTATTGACGAAGGTAAAATCTCCAACTCCATTGCTGCTCAACGACTTTTTCCAGCTCTGTTTGACTCTTCAGAAACTCCGCTTGAAATTGCTGAAAGGCTCAACCTAATCCAAAGCTCTGATAGCTCAGTGATTGAGGCTTTTATTTCAACAGTTATCGAACAAAACCAGGATGAAGTTGCACGGTACAGAAATGGTGAAAAACAACTGATTGGATTTTTTATGGGGCAACTCATGAAAGTTTCAGGCGGAAAAGCTGACCCTAAGGCAGCTAATGGCTTACTCAGACAAAAACTCGATAGCTAATGTCCTTTTTTAAATTCAACAAAAAGACATTATGGATACTACTCCTACTAACTGTTGGGATAATCACCATTTGGTATACCACTCGCTCAGACCTCGAGAAAAACGGACTAGAAGAAAATCTATCAATCAGTGGTCAAATTAATGGTGCAGGTGGTTTACAACTATTTTTGGAGGCACCTAGCGATCGCGGTGTAATTTCAGTTGCCCAAACTGAAATTGCCGAAGATGGTACTTTTAATTTGCCCGCAAACATCCCAGGTTTAGGGATATACAACTTACGTATCTCCGATTTAGAAGGAAGTACAATCTGGCTACCCTTACAACCCCAGGACCAAATCATATTAGATTGTAGGCTTTCACAATTTAACTTCAAACCCGGGATCAAGGGTGTTCAGTGGGCTGAAACCTATGCAGCGCTCATGAAAGAAACCAAGCGTTTTGAATCTTTACAAAATGAATTGCAGCAAAATCCCGGTAAGTTAGACCAGGAGCAGATCAACAATGCTTATTCCAAAGCAAAAAAGAACTACGAAAACTTTTGTATCAAGGCTATTCACCAAGATCTTTCAAGCCCTTTAAACATCATGCTCAGCATGAATTTACTACCCACAACTGGTTTTGAAGATTGGAATACCGAGCACCTACAGACACTTCAAAAATTGAGCAATGCATTCGCCAAAAAATTTCCAGGCCAGCCGGCAAGTCAAAATATGATGTCTCAATTTGTCCAAATTGAAGACGCATTTTTTGCCTACACTCAAATGACAAATGGAAGTATGGCGGCTCCAGATATTGAACTTTCGGATCCAAACGGAAAAGTAAGATCCCTCAATAGTCTGAAAGGTAAATATGTACTCATTGATTTTTGGGCTTCATGGTGCGGTCCATGCAAAATGGAAATGCCTAATGTTGTTGAACTTTATCAATCATACAAGAGTAAAGGATTTACCATTTTTAGTGTCTCTTTAGATGAAGATCAAGCCAAATGGAAAGAAGCCATCCAATCTTGGGGTATGACTTGGCCTGATCACGTAAGCGACCTTCAAGGTTGGAAATCCAATCTACCACAACTTTATCAGTTCGATGGTATTCCCTATACTGTTTTAATTAACCCTGAGGGGAAGATTATTGGTACTAACTTACGCGGGCAAAAACTTAAAGATAAGCTAGCCTCCATATTCAACTAAAATGAAACAAATCCTTATCATACTGCTGCATTTACCTTTGCTCATTCAAGCACAAGTACAATACTTTCAAGTAAGTGGTCAAATCTTTGCCAGCGGAGCTGATTCAATTTTTATTTCACAACAATTTGGAAGTACCTATAAAAATTATCATTCAAGTCCCTTGGATAAAAATGGCAATTTCGAGTTGAAAGGAGGACTACCTAGTCCTGACTATTACCTGCTACGCATTGGACAAAACAGCTTGAATTTAGTGATCCGTGACAGCTCTCGAATACAGGTTTATGGAGATGGGCGAAACTTGCTACAACATTGCAATTTTGTAAATGCTGAAGAATCTCGTCAGATGCACGAATACATAGTCCTCAACACAAATTGGCGCAACAAGGCTGACTCCGCTATGTCTGCGATCAAAGCAGATCCGACTAAAGAAGCAGAAATTAATAACTACATGACTCAAGCTTACAGTCAGTTTCAAACTGCATTACAAAGTTTTGTTGGAATGTATGCTAATTCAGCGGCTATTATTTTACCCCTAAGCGGCATTCAAATAGACCAAGATTTTGCTTCTTATGAAAAGCTAATTATCCCTCTCTATCAAAGTTTTGGACAAAGTACAATTGTTCAAAATCTATATCAGCAATATCTTAATAAAAAGCAAGAAAGAGATGCCGCAAATCCATTTGCACCGGGAAAATCCGTTCCTGATTTTCAAGAATTACGTACAGATGGCAAAAAGAAAATGAAGCTTTCAGATTTACGTGGTCAAGTTGTTCTACTAGATTTTTGGGCTTCCTGGTGCGGGCCTTGCCGAGCTGAAAATCCCAATGTTGTTAAGAACTATCAAAAATACAAAGATGCAGGCTTTACCGTTATGAGTGTATCTTTGGATTCAAATAAAGATAAATGGCTAGCTGCAATTGCAGCAGATCAATTAATTTGGCCCAATCACGTCAGTGATCTTGGCGGATGGCAAAGTAAAGTAGCTCAACTTTATCATGTGCAATCTATTCCATTTACAGTATTGCTTGACAAAGAAGGCCGTGTCATAGCGACCAATTTAAGAGGAGCCGCTCTAGAACAAACGCTTCAACAAATCTTTGGATTTTAATGGGTGAACAAAAAAAATACCTCTATTTTGCCTCGGACTTACATTTAGGTGCGCCTAATTCCTCTAAAAGTTTCGAGCGTGAAAAGGTATTCATCCAATGGTTAGATCACATCAAAAAATCTGCAAAAGCAATTTATTTACTTGGAGATATATTTGATTTTTGGTTTGAATATCAAAACGTGATTCCCAAAGGTTACACAAGGCTTTTTGGCAAAATTGCTGAATTAACGGATGCAGGCATTGAAGTTCATTATTTCAAAGGCAATCACGACATGTGGGTTTTTGATTATTTTGAAAAAGAATTAGGACTCATCATACACAGCAATGCACATACTTTTGAGTATGACAACAAATTGTTTTTCTTGCATCATGGTGACGGTATTGGTCCCGGCGATTACAAATATAAAGCACTCAAATTAATTTTCAGAAGTAGCTTATGTCAATGGCTTTTTGCCAGATTGCATCCAAATTTTGGTATTGGTTTGGCTACTTTTCTGTCGCGTCGAAGCCGTGCAAACGGAGGTGCCAAAGATGCCAAATATAACGGCCCTGAAAATGAATGGCTCTTCCAACATGTAAAAGAATTGGAAACCCAAAAACACCATGATTATTACATTTTTGGACACAGACACCTTCCCTTGTTTTTAGCACACGACAAAACATTTTATGTGAATACTGGTGATTGGTTACGCTACAACACTTTTGCCCGCTTCGATAACGAAACATTAATGTTATTTCAGTGGATTAACAACCAAGAAATCCCCTATCATGACAACCAATAGGATAGGTTTTTGGCCTCATGTAAGTGAGGACATGCTACCAAATATTGCAAAAGCCATTTGGAGTTTTCTATCCAAGCCATCATTTATAGCCATCGATGCAGAAATGGGTGCAGGAAAAACTACCATGGTGAGAGCTTTACTCAATACTGCTGGTATATCTCACTTTGAAGGATCCCCAACTTTTGCCATCATCCAAGCATACGACAGCCCTAATGCAGGTGCTATTTATCATTTAGATTGTTATCGCATTGAAAATGAGAGGGAACTTCCCAATTTGGGTCTTGATGAACTTTTCGATGAAAATGCTCATTTTTTTGTCGAATGGCCACAAAAAATAGCACCAATTATTCCAAAACAGCACTTTACGCTGTATATTCGTATTGAACCAGACCAATGTCGAGAAATCTCGCTGTGCTATGACCACTGATCCACACTTGCTCAAAACTCTTATTCAACAAGGAGCTCTCATGCCTAAAGAGGACTTACTTGAAGTGCGTCGTAAGAAAGGTACCTTACTTATTGGCATTCCCAAAGAAACCTCCTTTCAAGAAAGGAGAGTTGCATTGGTTCCAGAGGCAGTTAGTTTATTAGTTGCCAACGGACACCAAGTATTAATTGAAAGTAAAGCCGGGGAAGGAGCACATTTTTCAGATAATGAATACAGTGAGGCAGGGGCACAAATCATACATGACCGTAAAGGAGTGTACCAATCTGATATTATTTTAAAGGTTGCTCCGCCATCTGAAGAGGAAATATTGCTCATGCCAGGTAACCAGACTTTTATCTCTGCCCTGCAACTTGCCACGCAGCCAAAAGAAATCTTACAACAACTAAGTGCTAAAAAAATTACAGCAATTGCCTGGGATTACATTCGTGATGAAGAAGGTGTTTTTTCAATTGTACGCACCATGAGTGAAATAGCAGGCACCACCTCTGTGCTCGTTGCTGGTGAATTACTTTCATCATTTTCTGAAGGGAAAGGATTAATGCTTGGAGGAATAGCAGGAGTGCAACCCACAGAAATCGTAGTTCTAGGAGCTGGTACCGTTGGAGAGTTTGCTACAAGAGCGGCATTAGGGCTTGGTGCCTCCGTAAAAATATTTGATAATTCTCTTTCCAGACTACGCAGATTGCAAAATGACCTTGGCCAGCGTGTGTTCACCTCCATATTACAACCAAAAGTTTTAGCCAAGGCAGTAAAAAGAGCAGATGTAGTAATTGGAGCATTGCGTTCTACCATAGGACGTACCCCATGCGTAGTCTCTGAAGATATGATTAGGCAGATGAAACCTGGCTCAGTAGTCATTGATGTAAGTATTGATCAAGGGGGGTGCTTTGAAACATCTCGCATTACAAATCACAGTGAACCGACCTTTGTAAAATACAATGTAACCCATTATTGTGTTCCAAACATAGCATCGCGCGTTTCTAGAACTGCCTCCTTTGCCCTATCCAATACACTTTCTCCCCTTTTATTAGAAATGGGTGAACGAGGTGGTGTTCCAGATCTCATAAGAACCCATAATGGTTTTAGAAATGGAGTTTATATGTTTAGAGGTATATTGACCAATGAGGTATTGGGTAAGGTTTTCGATCTACAATACAAAGATATCCACCTTTTACTTCCGGGAATTTGATGTCTTTGCTTCAAGTCCTGAACTTACCACCTGCCCCACTCAAATTAAGCAGCAAGGCTGGTCGTATTTTCGTCAATTGCCTCATACGAAAAAAACAAATTATCCTCACCCCTGAAGAATGGGTAAGACAACACCTCATCTCTTTTTTAAATCTGCATCAAGGATATGCCATCGAAAAAATGGCTGTAGAAAAACAAATACAATACGATGGATTCACCCGGCGTTGGGACCTCGTTGTTTACAATGAAAAATTTGAGATCGAGATACTTGTAGAGTGTAAAGCTCCGCAAATTAAAATAAGTCATGAAGTTTTTATACAAATCTCGACGTATCAAAATAAGTTAAAGGCATCTTGGTTAATCTTGAGTAATGGTAAAGACCATCTGATTTATGAAATTGATTCCAATCAAAATAAGCTGCTTCAGTGCAAAAACTTTCCGATCAAGACGGCCAGATAAATCTACTTTGAAAATTAATTCTGAACAAAATTGAGCTCACCAGCTTTCATTCGCTTGTAATTAACAGAGAGGTAAGCTAATTGAATTCGAAATAAATCAAAGGCCGCCTCCGTTTCGGCACTGATTTCTTGCTTCTTCATTTTCAGTTGCAATTTCATGAACATCGCATGCAACAGAACTTCTACATCATGTCTATTGGACATCTTAGACTTGAGCTTGAACGCTTGAAGTGCATCGTGTGCCTGTTCGCACAAACCTTTGTATTTCTCGTCGTTTAAAATAGTGAGTAAAGTATTGTGCAAATAAATGAGCTCCATGAGAATTTCTTCTACTTGCTCTAGATGTCCTTCTTTTTCTAGACCACGCTGCTGCATTTCATTGACAATAGATCGGTACCAAGTGACTTGGTATTCAAGTTGAGTAGGATCAGTAAATGCGGGGGCTAAAAGCTCTTGCTCAATGCGATTGATGTCCAATCCAGTTGTGCGGACAAGGGCTTCTAGCTGGAAGATGTAGAGTAAATATTCAGCAACATTATCTAATTGGAGGGCGGGATTTGGACGCATGAAACTAAAGTTCTTTTTCGATTTTACTTTGATTTTCGTTCAGGAAATTAATAAACTCTTTAGTCACATCCATTTTTTGATTGATATAATTGATCTGACCGCCTTGATCTTGAATCAGCAACAAATCAATATGGTGTTTCTCACAATATTTTTTACCCCAAAGCTCTACTTTTTTGTTAATCGCCTCAAGTGATTGGAGCGTTTGTTTTTCAATTCTGGCACCTTCAGTTTGCTGATATTGCATAAGCTCTGATTGCATCTGTTGGGCTCTTTGTTGCACCATAGCGATTTCGTTTTGAGATAATAGTCCTGCTCTAGCTTCTTGATCTTTTTTTAATATGTAATTCTCATAAGCCTCATTGCGCTTTTGAAGTTCTTTTTCAAAGCGCTTTTGAATTTTTTCCGCTGCAGCCTCTTCCTTTTTAAAGAACTCAAAGTATTTCTTCAGACTATCATTTGAATAGTAGGCAATTTTAAGACCATCTAGCCGAGTGACTGGAGCCTTCGGTGTTTGATTTTTTTTGGGTTTAACAGGTGTTGAACAAGCTACAATTATAGCTAAAAAGAAAAGTGAAAAAATTATCTTAGTCATGTTGTAGGGGTGTAATAAGTCGATGCCAGCGTTCTCTCATACGAATAAAGTCTTGCAAACAAGCCGAGTAGAAAGCAGCGTCGAGTTGTTGCTCAAGAAGATCGAGGTTGGAGATATTTGCTACAGGAACTTTAAATTGTTGTTGATATTCGTCAAGTGTAATACTGAGTATATAATGATCGTTGTATTGATGTAGCGAGACAAGAAAGTGCTCGTGGGGAATGTGTCGAACCAAACGCATGTTACAAATATAATTGTTTTAATGCATGCCTCCTTGATTAAGATAACTGACAGGCAATGAATATTTTTTTTAAAAAAGTAGGCAGATTTTTATTTTTATTCTAATTTCGGAGCAAGAACGAATAGTAGTTACCTAAATCTGTGTTGTTTAATTCACATTATGACAAGTATTTTTGTTGCAAAACTTGATTTTGGTGTCAGCAATCAGGAGCTGAGCCAACTTTTTGAAAACTACGGCACCGTCCTCAAAGCAACTGTTGCCACTGATCGTGAAACAGGAAAGCCACGTGGATTTGCATTTGTAGAAATGGCAGATCGTCAAGAAGCACTGCGCGCGATAGAGTCGCTTGACGGACATGTAATCAATGGACGTGCCCTCGCTGTCAAAGAAGCAGAACAGCGCAGTGACAATCGATCCAATCCGAGACCTTTCACTCCTCGAGAACAAACGAATGCTCCTAAGCCATTTGAACCAGGTGCTATTAGAGAAATAGGTGAGTCTGAAGAGCCAAGCCCTAGTACTTCATTTGTTCTACCAAAGCAAGAACCGCGTAAAAAAACCAAAGAAAAAGATCGTAAAATCGAAGATGATAACCGCAGCAAAAAACCAAAAATGGATGCCTACAAAAAAAGCGGTAAGAATCCAAGGTTTTTTGAAGACGACGATGATGATTTCGATGATGAATTGCTCAATTACAAAAAACCAGAAGAAGATTTCTTTGATGATGAAGAAGAAGATGACGATTTCTAAATCTTAAACGGAGCAATTTTCAGCGAATACGCTTAACTTTGCGCCCCATGGATGTTTCATACGCTAGTCAACTCAAACACCCCGTATTTAAGGTATTGTCGCAATACGCAACCGCACATCAATTAGACGTATTCGTAATTGGTGGTTGGGTACGTGACCTCCTCATGAATCAACCTAGTAAAGACATAGATATTCTTGTACTTGGAGATGGTCCTGATTTAGCGCGTGCTACTTCCCAAATTTTAAAGGTTAAAAAGGTGAGCATTTTCAAGAACTTTGGAACTGCTCATTTCAAATACAAAGATTTAGATATCGAATTTGTAGGTGCACGAAAAGAATCTTATTCCACTCATTCTCGTAAACCCCAAACCTCAACAGGAACGCTCCAAGACGACCAAAATCGCAGAGACTTCACCATTAACTCAATGGCCATTAGTTTGCGTGCTGAAACATTTGGCCAACTTATTGATCCTTTTAATGGCCAAGCAGATTTAGAGGCGGGAATCATACGTACTCCCCTAGATCCAAACATTACCTTTAGTGATGACCCTCTTCGTATGCTCAGAGCCATTCGCTTTGCAACGCGTTTTGATTTTCAAATCACAGCGCTCTGCCTTGAAGCCATAAAAAATAATGCACATCGACTTGAAATCCTATCGCAAGAACGGATAACAGATGAACTCAATAAAATGATCTTGACTGCTCAACCTTCAAGGGCATTTAAACTGATGAGAGCTACAGGACTACTTGCGTACTTTTTTCCTGAACTTACTGCACTACAAGGAATTGAGACCAAAGACGGTAAAGCCCACAAAGACAACTTTCTTCACACATTAGAAGTACTCGACAACATTTCACTCCACACCGAAAATCTATGGTTAAGGTGGGCAGCCATCCTTCATGATATCGCTAAGGCACCCACTAAACGTTTTGATCCGCAAGTCGGATGGACCTTTCATGGACACGAAGAACTAGGGGCAAAGATGGTACCAAGATTATTTAAGAGATTGCGCCTACCCCTGGACCACCAAATGAAATATGTTCAAAAATTGGTCAGGCTTCATCTTCGACCTATCGCACTCGTTAAAGGATCTGTAACGGATACGGCAATAAGACGCTTATTACATGAAGCCGGTGATGACATCGACGACCTCATGCAATTATGCAACGCAGATATAACAAGTAAAAACGAATTCAAAGTAAAACGTTACAAGCAAAATTTTGAGCTTGTTGCAGAAAAACTGAAATTAGTTGAGGAAAAAGACCGTGTACGTAATTTTCAACCACCCATTTCAGGGAAGTTGATAATGGACACCTTCTTACTTGAGCCATGTGCAGCAATTGGAACAATTAAATCAAAAATCAAAGACGCTATTCTAGAAGGAACAATTGCCAACAACTTTGAAGATGCCTATAGTGCTATGCTTCAAATTGGTGCTGAACTCGGCTTAAAAGCAGTGGATCATCCTCCAAAGCCTGAATAATCCTTACCTTTATCCTAAATCTAACAATATGCCAGGTTTAAAATTTCGCGTACTTCTTGATAGCGATAAAAATGAAGAGGTCTTTAGAGATATTCTCATCGCCAATGATGCAGATTTTGAAACTTTTTACCATGCTATAATTGCTGCATTTGGATTCCACGGAGATCAAATGGCCAGCTTCTATGTCTCCAACGAAAACTGGGATAAAGGCCATGAACTTTCGTTATTAGACATGTCTTATGATGATGACGCTACTGATCAACCAGCCACTGTCATGAAGCAAGGTCTTATTCAAGATTTTATCACTGAGCCTGATCAACGCTTTATTCTGGTATATGACTTTATGCGGATGTGGATTTTCTTAATAGAACTCATTGCTTATGAAAAAGAAGCTCCAGATTCTCCAATAATGGCACTCGCCATTGGCACCGCACCACTTGAAAGTACCAGATCCATGTTAGATGAAAATCTATTTGGGCCCGAAAATCAAATTGCAGACAGCGAAGACGAAGAAGACGAATTTGGCTTTCAAGACTTTGACGACGATTATGCAGACGACGATCTCACCGATTTTAACGAATATGAATACTAAAACAAATAATGGCGATCCGATTGGACAGGCCATTCTGGACTACGCCAGATATAAAAAACCATTTGATATCATCGTAAGCTCTGACCTTTGTGATGACGATATCATACCTATTGAGGTGCTCTTTCGCAAAGAAGACGATATGCCTGAACTCGAATTAATTGCGCTAGATAACTGCAAAGGGAGGGTTCTTGATATTGGCGCAGGAGCAGGTGTTCATGCAATTGCACTTCAAGACAGAGGCCATGTTGTTAAAGCAATTGACCTATCAGAAGGTGCAATCACTCATATGAAAAATAATGGGCTTGACGCGCAGAAAATTGACTTCTATGCTGTCAATAACCAAACGCAATACGATACGATCTTATCTTTAATGAACGGAATAGGATTGGCAAAGAATCTAGAAAATCTACCCCTATTTCTGAAAAAAGTACATGACCTTTTGTTGCCAGGCGGTAGATTTATTGCGGACTCAACAGATGTAAAATACCTCTATGAAGATGAAGACGGCAGCTATTGGCTCGATCTTAATTCAGCCTACTATGGCAATTTCAAATTTCAGATGCACTATAAAAAAATAAGCGGTACGGAATTCAATTGGCTTTATGTAGATTATGATACGCTTCATCAATGTGCCATTGAAAGCGGATTCAAATGCCGAAGAGCTTACACAGTTGAGGAGCATTATTTAGCCGTTTTAGAAAAAATATGAAGTACATCCTGCATATCATAGGTTGGTCCCTCTTGTTATCTTCTTGTAGTTATAATGAAACAGAAATTCAGAAATTTGACCAACAGATTCAAAAATATATTGCTAACTACGACCTCGATCTTAAACCAACCGGTAGTGGACTCTACCTTAAAATTGACTCATTAGGAACGGGAAGACCCATACAATTGAATGACAGTATTTGGGTGAGTTATACATTAAAACTGCTTTCAGGAAAAATCATTGAGGTTCAGGATCAGGGTGTTGGCCTTCCACTCAATGGCCTCATTAAAGGTTGGCAAGAAGCCCTTTACGGACTTCCGGTTGGTAGTCAGTTACGCTGTATTGCCCCACCTCAATTAGCCTATGGTCAAAGCGGTACAGATCGCATTGAAAGAGATAAAATTCTCTATTTTAAAATGAAGGTACTTGATGCCAAATAAATGCTTAATTTTGACACGCAAAAAAAAGAGATATTATGAGTGTATTGGTAAATAAAAACTCCAAAGTTATTGTTCAAGGTTTTACAGGAAGTGAAGGTACTTTTCATGCCACCCAAATGATTGAATTTGGTACAAACGTGGTAGGTGGTGTAACGCCAGGCAAAGGTGGCTCAAGTCACTTAGATCGCCCGGTTTTCAATACTGTAGCAGACGCTGTTAACCAAACTCAAGCCGATACCTCTATCATCTTCGTACCACCAGCTTTTGCTGCTGATGCTATCATGGAAGCTGCTCAAGCTGGCATTAAAGTTATTGTTTGTATCACGGAAGGAATTCCTGTCAACGATATGGTGAAAGCAAAGGAATTCATCAAAGCATTTGACACCCGATTAATTGGCCCAAATTGCCCAGGTGTAATTACAGCTGGCGAAGCGAAAGTAGGCATCATGCCAGGTTTCGTTTTCAAAAAAGGAAAAATCGGTATCGTTTCTAAATCCGGAACCCTTACCTATGAAGCTGCAGACCAAGTAGCCAAAGCCGGAATGGGAATAACCACAGCAATCGGAATAGGTGGAGACCCAATCATTGGCACTACAACCCGTGAAGCTGTTGAATTACTTATGAATGACCCTGAAACTGAGGGCATTGTTATGATAGGTGAAATTGGCGGAAACCTTGAAGCCATCGCGGCACGTTGGATCAAAGAAAACGGAACTAAACCAGTTGTTGGTTTTATTGCCGGAGAAACTGCCCCAAAAGGTCGAACAATGGGTCATGCTGGAGCAATTGTAGGTGGAGCTGATGATACGGCAGAAGCAAAGAAACGCATCATGAGTGAGTGTGGTATCCATGTGGTTGATTCACCTGCGCAAATCGGTGCTAAAATGGCTGAAGTATTGGGTCATTAATCCCAATTATTTCCTCAATTAATTCCAAAAGTCCCAGGTTATCCCTAGTCTTATTTGTAGACTTGGGAAAGGATAGCCACTAACCGTTGAAATGGATGCTTGATTCCAATAAGTACCCAAATTAGCGACATTCACAAAAAACCTAAAGGTCTTTACTTCCATTGCTAGGCTAATTTGTCCATTGAAAAAAGCCCCGTTCACGGTTCCTACTTGAGTTGAATTCCAATCTAAACTCTCAACTACAGGAAGATAGACCAAGGCCCTACTAGTAGACTGATAATTCAACTGAGCCTCCAAATGCAGCTGCAGTTGCTTTTCTTTAAAAACTCCTCCACGCCATGCAACTATGGCTGCTGCCTGATGTTTAGGCAAAAACGCAGTTTGTTGGAGCAATAAAACATAATTAGTGTTAAACGACCACCTGGATAATTTTTGAGGATTATTTTTTTGCCCAAAATGATACTTCAAGTTGGTCGAAATCGTGGCTAACTGTCCATTTGAACCAGGGCCTGATTGTAGCCACGCCATCAATATTGGATCAAAACGATAGACCGAAGAGTAGCGTATAAATTCGAACTTAAATTTACCTTGTAGGCCCAGCGGATCATTTTTATAGACTGCTGCAATTGCTAATTGTTGTGTTTTTTCTTTTTGCGGATTATCCCAAGTATAGTTTGTCAAGTTACTCAAATAGGATCGCTGCAAAAGCAAAGGCCACTCATTGGCAAAACGATGTTCCACATTGAGGATCCATTTTTTTTGTTGCAGTTGATAAATGCTCTTGCTTTGGAATCCCTGCGCTGCCCCATGTAAATTCAACATATTTTCGTGATCTAATTGATGTGTAGAATTGCTCCATGACAAAGCGTTATGCCAATTGAGCTCAAGAGTATCGTAATCGAGGAGCATATCTGACCAATTGCGTTGTAAGACTGCTAACTGTGTATTCAAACTTGTTGCGTGAAGTAAACCTGAAAAACCAATACGATTATCGAATAATTGTTGTTCAAATAAGTCTTGACAAGAATCTGGACTGAAATATGTCTGAGGGTAATATAAGTTCAAAGACCCTTGTTCAGCGTAAATTCTTTTCTGTAACTGATACCGGTGTTGAGTTGAAAGACTTATCGATCGTATGGAGTCTCCCATCAAGCGATACCGAAAATCAAGATTTGCCGTATAATTATTTTTTTCGGTGCGCGATGTTTCCTTGAGAACTGGGATCAAATCAAGAGCAATACTGCCCAATGAGGCGTAAGAAGCCAACCCTCCAGACCACTGTCTATCATCACTTGCATTTTCAAAATATAGTTTGGCTTCATGTCGCTTTCCTACATGATACAACTGAATTTGCAATTGGCTAAAACGCAGTTCATCAGCGCGAATAAAACCAACACGCTGCCAACGATCATAGCGAACATTTAGTAAAAGGTTTTTTATATACGTCTGCTCAAAGTCTAGGCGCAAGCGCTGAGCACCTTGAGAGCCAAATCCATAGCCAAATCCTAAATGAGGAAGTGCGCTAAAAATGAGTGGCTTTTTTAAGGTAAGCGCATTACTGAAAGTCGTTTGACCATTCAAATAGATAGCACTCACATCCTGTAATGTGGCTGTTGGATTTAAGAAGAATGCATGACTAAATCCATCCATTTGATGGGATAAATCAGCTAAGTCTCCAAAAGTACGATTCGATAACAGCAGGGTATCAACAGGGCCTAAATGCTGTGCTTTATATTGGCTACAAAGGAGCAAAAACAACAAAAAGGACTGAATTTGTTTCATAGCGCAAACATAATAAAAAAATAAGGGCTACCCCATACGAGGTAGCCCTTCAATACTTTGTTAAAAAAAGCTTAGAGTGCGTTGATGCGCAATTGTAAACCTGATTTTAGGTTTGCTGCTTTATTTTTGTGAATAATGTTACGTTTTGCGAGTTTGTCTAACATAGCAACTACAGCAGGGAATAAACCTTCTGCTTCTTTGCGGTCAGTTGTAGCACGCAATTTACGCATAGCATTACGAGTAGTTTTGTGCTGGTATTTGTTCAATACGCGCTTAGACTCGTTAGAACGAATGCGCTTGATGGATGATTTATGATTTGCCATAGCTGTTATATATTAATATCGTTAAAAATGCAGCCCATAGGAGAATCGAACTCCTGTTTCAAGGATGAAAACCTTGCGTCCTAACCACTAGACGAATGGGCCAAAAATTGGCAGCCCATAGGAGAATCGAACTCCTGTTTCAAGGATGAAAACCTTGCGTCCTAACCACTAGACGAATGGGCCAAAATGTCAAAACCCCAAAATTTGGGAATGCAAATATACTAGGAATTTCTTGAAGCGCAAGAGCGCTAGCATTTTTTTTTAAGAAATTTCAGGGTCGTCAGAACTCATCTTAAAACCCAGACGCTTAGCGGTCTTCAGTTTAAGCTGCTCACCCATTATAAAAATCTGACCTACACTTACATTATCCATATACTCAAATGGAGGAATATATAAGTCAAATTGCAAGGCGTATGCAAAGGCCATCTGCGCAATTAATTGCAATAATTGCTCAGATAAAAGCATGTGTTGTGGGTCATTAAATGTGGCTCCTAAAGAACCTTTACCCTCGATGAAAAAATGCCGCTCATGATTCACAAAAATGCGTGCAATCAGATTACCCATATCATCCAGGCGATTTTGCTGCATGGATTCGGCTAAAAAGTTATAAATGTGGATTGTACCAAAATAGCCGTTATTCGGATTCGATTTAAAATAAGCAGTGCCCCATAATGGATTAGAATCTGGTAATCGAAAGACGTTATGGTGCAAATTGAAAACTAACACATCACTACCAATATATACATGAAACTCATGATCGCCTCTATCCTTTACCCATAGACGTACACGCTCATCTTTGATGACTTCTTTCAAAGCGATCAACTCTTGGTCAATGAGTTTTCTGAGTGCATCAAAAACCCTTTCAGCATCGTCTGCAATGTCTTGCTTGAGTGCTGATTTATGCAATAAAATATCAATGAGTTGCTGGCGATTAGCTACAATAGGATCTGTTGATTGTTTTTTCTTCATGGCACTATATTTGATGTTAAAAATACCGTAAAAGGCCCACTAATCGTAACTTCAGCAATAAAACTTTGTATTGCATTGCTAAAAAATGTTTAACTTTGAGAATAGCGCATAGCGCAGAACTTACACAATGAAAAAGCGCATTTGGTTTATCATCAATCCAATCTCAGGTGTTCGCCGCAAAGACGACATCCCTGCGCTTATTAGCCGTTATTTAAACCATGAGCATTTCTCTTTTGAAATTCAATATACGCAACACAAAGGTCATGCTGTAGAACTTGCCAAAAATGCAGTTCAACTAGGAATTGATGTCGTTTGTGCAGTGGGAGGCGATGGCTCTGTACACGAGGTTGGGACTGCCTTGATTGGCACTCAAACCAGTTTAGCAGTTATACCTATTGGTTCAGGAAATGGTCTAGCTCGTCACATGTTCATCCCACGAGATGTCAAAAAAGCGATTCAAACCATTAATCACAACCAACAAATCATCATGGATACCGTTTTAGTGAACGATCAACCATTTCTTGGTGTGGGTGGCTATGGACTAGATGCAATTATCGCCAAAAAATTTGATGAAGACCACAAAAGAGGATTTTGGACCTATGTGAAGCATGTATTCAAGGAATTCTTCCGATACAACCCAATGAACATCTCCATTGATACCAATGGACAGGTGAAAAAACTCCCAGTAGTACTTTGCACTATTGCAAATACCTCGGAATTTGGAAACGGCTTCAAAGTTTCACCAAAGTCTGATGCAACTGATGGTAAATTAGAGTTGTTTTTATTGAAGCCCTTTTCTTTATTTGGAATTCCAAAAATGATTTATCAATTTTTCACAGGTCGTTCTGATCAATCTGTTTATTCGGAAATAATTTCTTTCCAAAATGCCAAAATTTCTATACCAAATGGCGTGGCGCATCATGATGGTGAACCGCTTACCGTTTTACACGAGCTCAACGTGCGTGTTGTTCCACAATCTCTTCATATTATCGTAGGTCAAAAATAATGGCTATTTCATTCCAACTCGATCTTGAGGCCATGCTGGCCCAATTATCCAATCTCACCAATCAATCAACTCCTGCTTGGGGTCAAATGGGTCCGCAACGCATGGTGGAGCACCTCGCAGATGCCTTGTATATGTCAATTGGACAAGGAGATTTTGAACTTGAAATTCCTGAGGAACGCATTGAGCGCATGCAAGCTTGGCTTCAGACAGATAAGCCCATGGCTAAAGATGTCCAAGTATCTTTTGCCACGACTCAAACGCCTTTGCGAAATGACGAACTAGAAACGGCAATCGATGAATTCACGGATGCATTCCTTAGTTTTCTAGAACACTACGAGGATAATGAAAATAAAACAGCCCTCCATCCTTTTTATGGCCAACTTACCTTTGATCAGTGGAAACGCTTACACACTAAGCACTTTGCTCACCATTTCGAACAATTTGGCTTAATCTAAGGCCCTAGTTATTGCCAAGTTGCCAGCAATGAAAAATCCTTTAATGATTTCTTTGTTTATTGGCCTCGTTGTCGGAACTGTCAATCACTTATACTTGCGATCAAAAGGCCATCGCAGTCCTGCTCAATGGTTCATGCAGGTTGTTGTATTTTTTGCTTTGGCATATAGCTTACTTAAATTTTTAAAATAAGTAAGCCTCATCTAGGTTATTTTTTAATTTTAAAAAACGGTATAAACCTTGGAACGGCTTGTTGATAAGCTTTGTATGCTAGATATTTCTGAGCAGAAAGCTCTTCAGAGAAATCGGAGCTGCCTTTAAATAAAATGATCAAAAGCACACATCCACCTATGGTCCAGTTGATCCACTGCCCCGTAGCATTGACGCTAAATAAATAGAAAATGACCCAAATTGATTGTTCCATCGCATAATTAGGGTGGCGCACAATGCCCCACAACCCCGTCGAAACAAAACCTTTTTCGTATTCACCCAATGATTCACCGGCATTGATTCGACGGTGTTTTTCTGTTTGGAAATTATATTGTTGTTGATCTGCAATAAATTCAATTACTACGGCAAGCAACATCAATGCCGCTAAGATATAATCAACATAATTGAGGGCAGGTTTAGCTTCATTTGAAAGTGAAGCAAGAATAGGAACAGTGAAGGAAAAGATTAAGATATTTTGATACGCCGAAATAAAAAACAAATTAAATAAGCCCCAAATGAATTTATTATTGAAACCAGGGCGCTTGCGTAGTTCTTCCCAACGATAATCCTCTTCACCAGCCCAAAAACGCCAAGTGTAAGCACCTCTACGCGCAAAATTAAAAGTTAATCGGGCACCCCAAATTGTAACTAGAATAGACATCAAAACCATACGTTCTGATAATTCAGGAGCCAGAAGCGTCATGTGCCAAACATAGTAGATAGGTACGATGCTCCAAAGTTTGTCAACTTGCGAATTGTTTCGGGAGATTTCACCCACAATAAAGCAATAGGCAATAACAACACCGACAGGTATGGCCATTTGCTCAAGCAGATCAAACTGAAGCGCTGTTGGAGTGTAACCAAAATTCAAACAGATGAGCGGCGCAACAACGACAGTGAAAATCAAGAGTAGAATAGTAGTTAGCATAGATAATTAGTTTGAGTTAGCGGCCTAAATTAAGTAAAAACCAAGAATAATAATTATCGATGCCAAAATCAAATTGGTCAATAAAGAAAAGATAACTTTGTTTAGATCTCCGGCATGGAGATTAAAGATTGTTTCTATCAGGCGCATGTCTTCATTTTAACACAAAAATAAAAATGTTTGAGGAGTATGAAAGTTCAACAGTTATTCGCTGTATCTCGAATGATGGGCTCGTAGACTATTATCCACAATTTTTGAATCAGGCGCAAAGCGACTCCTTATTACATGAACTGCAATTTCTAGATAATTTTACTCAAAATGAAATCAGCTTATTTGGCAAAAGGATTAAAGTACCGAGGATGGAAGCCTACTTTGCACTAAATGGCGAAAAATACGGGTATTCAGGACAACAACTCCAACCAAAAATATTTCCGGCTTTTTTAAATGAACTTCGACTCAGGGTAGAGTTATTAACAGGTCAAACCTATAATGCCTTACTAATTAATTGGTATCGCAATGGTCAGGATTCAAATGGATGGCATTCAGATGATGAAAGAGAATTAGGAATCAATCCGAGTATTGCCTCCATCAGTTTGGGCGCAGAACGCATATTTGAACTAAAACATTTGAAAACAGGTCAAAAAAGTAAACTTCTTTTGTCTCATGGAAGTTTACTACACATGCATGGGACACTACAACATCATTACAAACATCAATTACCTAAACAAAATGGCTTAGTAAAGCCCCGCTTCAATTTAACCTTTCGTAAAATACAGCCATCAAGTTGAAATCAGTAACTTTGAATCGATGAAGCCACAAGACTACATGCAACGCTGCCTGGACCTAGCAATTCTCGGTCAACAAACTGTAGCTCCCAACCCAATGGTTGGTTGTGTTATCGTTAGAAACGAGCAGGTCATTGGAGAAGGTTATCACCAAACCTTCGGAGGACCACATGCTGAGGTTGTTGCGATTTCCTCAGTTTCCGATCCTTCTCTCCTAGAAGGGTCTACCGTATACGTCAGTCTTGAACCCTGTTCTCATTTTGGCAAAACACCACCCTGCAGCAACTTACTCATTGAGAAAAAGGTGGCTCGAGTGGTCATTGCGTGTAAAGATCCTAACCCAAAAGTAGCTGGGAAAGGTATTGAGCGTTTACAAAAGGCCGGCATAGAAGTTGAAATAGGTGTACTCGAAGCAGCAGCCAAACAACTCAATAAGCGTTTTTTCTGCTTCCATGAAAAACAACGTCCTTACGTAACACTTAAATGGGCACAAACAAAGGATGGTTTTCTAGACCGTATGCGCGGTACAGATCAGAAAGGCATCAATTGGATTTCTTCAGAAGAATCAAGATCTTTAGTTCACCATTGGCGTAGTCAAGAGATGAGCATACTTGTTGGCAAGCAAACAGCTCTTAACGACAACCCATCATTGACTGTCAGGGAAGTAAGTGGGAAAAATCCAACTCGCATATTAATAGACAGTCAGCTTCAAGTTCAAAACGACATCAGTTTATTTTCTGAAGATGCACCTACGCTGATCTTTAATCGTATAAAAAATGACCGCAAAGGCAATATTGAATGGATTAAAATTCAAGAAACTGCCACTAAAAACATCTTAGAAGAGCTCTGCAAAAGAGGTATTCACTCCGTTATGGTAGAAGGGGGAAGTAGAACGCTACAATATTTTATTATTGATAACGTATGGGACGAAGCCTATGTTTTAGTTGGGGATCTATATTTTGGCGAAGGTATAAAGGCACCGGTATTGAATAGAGTGCCTACCAATGTTCATTCTTTTGGAACTGATCAAATTTATTACTTCAAACGTCGCACGTGAAGAATTTAAAAATACTTTTTAGCACCGCATTAGTGTCATTCATGGGCTATACCCAAAGTTATCAAATGGCCGTATTAAAATATAATGGTGGTGGCGATTACTATGCCAACCCCACTGCTCTACCCAATCTTGTAAAGTTTTGTAATGCAGAGCTAGGGATGTCTATTTCTAAAGAGGTGCCATATGTTGAGGTAGGCAGTGCTGATATATTTGATTATCCGCTTATCCATATGACAGGTCATGGCAATGTAGTCTTTTCAAAGACTGAAGCTCAGAATTTAAGATCCTATTTGTTGGCCGGTGGTTTTTTACACATCGATGATAATTATGGAATGGATGGATTTGTGCGTGCCGAACTCAAAAAGGTATTCCCAGAGGCTACGCTAACAGAGCTACCATCTAATCATCCGATTTTTTCACAACGATTTTCATTTCCAAACGGCTTACCAAAAATCCATGAGCACGATGACAAACGTCCTCAAGCATTTGGAATCATCATGGAAGGAAGACTAGTCTGCATCTATACCTACGAAACTGATTTGTCGGATGGATGGGAAGACCCGCAGGTACATAATGACCCGCCTGAAAAACGAAAGCAAGCATTGCAAATGGGAGCAAATATTGTCTCCTATGCCTTTACCAACTAGGGCAGCTCTCTATTTTATTGTAAAAGTTAGTGTTGATGACCGTCGTGTTCACCATGAGGATGATCATGGTTTTGCTCACCAGCACTTACCTGAAGCAATTCAATTTCAAAGACCAAATCAGAATATGGTGGGATGGCTCCGGGACGGCCTTGCTTGCCATAGGCATTATAATAAGGAATAAATAATAAGATTTTCCCTCCCTCTTTGATCAAGGTAATGCCTTCTTCAAATCCAGGAATCATGCGTTGTACCTTATACTGGAAATCTAAAGGTGCATTTCTATCTTTGGAGGAGTCAAATTTCTTTCCATCGCGGCGAAGAGTTCCTGTATAATGTAGGCTAACCTTGTTGCCTTCTTGAACCTGAGCAGCTCCTTTCCCTTGATCAAGTATAACATAAACTAAGCCTGAAGCACTTTGCTGTGCTTTTGGAAAATCCTTCAATACTTCGGCATACATATAACTTTTATAATCCTCTTGTGACATAGCAGCGATCTTAGCCATTTCAGCTTGCTGCTCGGCTTCAGCAGCTTTCTTGGTCATATACACTTGATCAAATGCTGCTTGGGCATCCCATTTTTGTGCGGTTTTTCCTATTCGAATGATATTTACTTTTTGCATGGTATCATTTTGGGCAATCGCATTTACGACATCTTGTCCAGAAATAACATGACCGAAAACAGTATGCTTTCCATCTAGCCATGGTGTTTCTTTGTGTGTGATGAAAAATTGTGATCCGTTGGTATTCGGTCCGGAGTTTGCCATAGAAAGAATTCCTGGTCCGACATGTTTAAGGCTGGGATCGATTTCATCGTAGAATTTATATCCTGGATCGCCAGATCCATTACCCAATGGATCGCCCCCTTGAATCATAAAGTCGGTAATTACACGGTGAAATAAAAGGCCATCAAAAAAGGGTTTACTCACTACAATATCATTGACTTTAAACTTTCCTTCCGCCAATCCAACGAAATTCCCTACCGTCATAGGAGTTTTTTGATATTCCAATTGACAGATGATGATTCCTTTATTTGTAGTGAATTGGGCATAAATGCCATCTGGCATTTCAGTTTGCTGTTGTGCATGAAACAAACTGGAAAACGGAAATAAAAATAAGGCAAAAAGTAACTTTTTCATGGTATTATTTTTCAATATCAAGCAATTCAACTTCAAAGATTAGTACAGAGTAAGGTGGAATTAATTCTGTTGGTGAGGATGGACCATATGCCAATTCTTGGGGAATATAAAAGCGGTATTTGGAGCCCACATTCATCAGTTGAACACCTTCCGTCCAGCCGGGAATAACTGCATTGAGTGGAAAAGAAATTGGTTCCTTACGCTCTACAGAGCTATCAAATACAGCACCGTCAATATTGGTTCCGGTATAATGTACTTTCACTGTTGAGTTAGCAGTTGGCTTACTACCTCTACCCTTCTTAAGGATTTCATACTGTAAGCCACTAGCTGTCACTTGAATTTCTTTTCGTTTGGCATTTTCCATTAAAAAAGCTTCACCACTTTCTCGATTGATCCTTCCAGACTCCATTTCAACAGCACGTGCTTCTTGATTAAGCGCTTCTTCAGCTTGTTGAATGGCTTGCATCTTTTCTTGAAAATAAGACATCACACATTGATTAGTGGGGTCTTGTAAAAGACTTGGGCGGTTCATCAATGCATCACCAAGACCCTGGAGTAAAAGTTCAACATTGGCCTCCGGAAAATCATTTAATACACTTTGGGCAATATTTTGGCCTGCTAAATAACTTACTGAATCAATTCGAGAATTGATTTGTGGTGTTTGAGCCTGAACTTGTAGCGCAAGACTCAAGACGATCAGTGGTAAGAATGTTTTTTTCATGTGTTTAAATTTCGTTTCGGGTATCTGAACCCCAAAACATTTTATTTCGAATGGTATCTAAAAAATTATTGTCTTCAAATTTTACAACGTTGATCATAAACTCAGCTTTAGTAATAGTAACCTTATCACCTTGCTTAAGGTGCTGAGAATGTCCATCCAAAGATAGTAAATAAGAGCGGTCCCTGCCTTCGACTTGTAAAGATATGGGCATATGATCGGGTACAACTACTGGTCGGACATTGAGATTATGAGGTGCAATTGGGGTAAGGATATGGACCTGACATCCAGGTGTGATGATTGGGCCACCACAACTTAAACTATAGGCTGTAGATCCTGTTGGGGTTGCAACTATTAAACCATCAGCCCAATAAGTATTTAGAAACTTGTCACCAAGATAAGCATGGACTTTAACCATTGATGAGGTGTCTTTTTTTTGCAAGGTCAGTTCATTGAGGGCAAAATTTTCATCACCGTAAAGGTCGTTTTCAGTGTGCACCCGAAGCAATGATCTTTGTTGAAACTCATATTGCCCAGAATTGAATCTTTGCAGTGTCTGCAAAATATGATCTTTGGAAAGATTGGATAAGAAACCTAAGCGACCTGTATTGACACCTAAAATTGGCACTTCGGAATCCCGTACAAATGAGACTGCTTTCAAGAAAGTTCCATCTCCGCCTAGACTAACCATTAAATCAAAACCAGATTGAAGGTCGAGGTGGGTATTAAAGGTGCGGTAATTTTCTCTTATTTGAAATTTGGACTGTACCTGAAGTGCTAGATCTTTCTCAAGAACAGGAGTCCAACCCATATGTTCAATTCCTGAAAGCAAGGATTGAAAGACAACAAGGTCTTGCTTGAAAATTTTTTTTGCGTAAATAGCGATATGTTTCATTACATGCTTATATAATGCATGAGTTCTTGGTAGCGATCTTGCAATTCATCGGGCTGTTGTCCGTCTTGGTAGCTTGCTAACACAAGGTAATCATAGCGCTCAAAGGTACGTATAATTGCACTTAAATTTTGTTGATTTATCCTTAAATTGACTTGAATTCTGGTGCTTTCAGGAAGGTAAGTGACGAATAAATTTAGGATTTTAGCCTGATTGCTTTCAACAATTTGGGCAATTTGTCCGAGCGTGTAGTCATTGGCATTCATCTCCAAAACTAAAACCGATCCTGCTTCATTCAATCCACTTGCGTCAGCTAGTTGCTGAAGTAAGACTTGGGCACTTATTACACCGACGTAATTTTCTTGGCGATCCAAAACTGGGAGCGCGGTTAATTTGAAACGTGCAAAAAGCTGAAGCACGTCGTAAAGATGGGCATCCGCAAAAGCAAACGGACGTGGTAGGTGTTGAAATAGGTCATCTAAAATCTCCTCGAGACTAACTTGATCTAGTAATTCAGATTCTGAGATCAAACCTACAAAATTTCCATTCTTGAGTACAGGAAGATGATTAACCTGAAATTCATCCATCCAAAGAAGGGCTTTTTCACCATTATCGGTGTGTAAAAGCGGAGGTATTTGTTCGCAAAGTAGATCAGCAGCTCTCATAGTGTGTACAAAATACTAAATTACTTGAATGTTTCGTACTTTTGTCACTCAATTATTGTGCCATGACCAGACTTAGCGTGAATATCAATAAAATTGCAACGCTGCGCAACGCGCGCGGTGGTCAAACTCCGAATGTGGTGCAATTTGCGCTAGATGCTGAACGTTTTGGTGCACAAGGAATCACGGTTCATCCAAGACCAGATGAGCGGCACATTACAGCCCGTGATTGCTATGAACTCAAGGAGCAGGTTAAAACCGAATTCAATATTGAGGGCTATCCTGACAAACGATATCTTCAACTCATTAAAGATTTGCAACCTGCCCAAGCAACTTTGGTTCCAGATCCTCCAAGCGTCCTTACGTCAAATGCAGGTTGGGACTGCAACAAACAAGCAAAATTCCTGGAACCAATCATTGCACAAATCCAAGCAATGGGCATAAGAGTTTCTTTATTTATGGAGACAGATTTAGTACAAATTGATAAGGCTAAAGCCCTAGGGGCCGATCGAATTGAACTGTATACTGGGCCTTATGCTGAACTTTATACAGAAAACCGAGTTACCGCTATAGAACCATATCGAGTAGCGGCTCTACATGCTCACAACCTTGGCTTAGGTATCAATGCGGGTCATGATTTAAGTCTAACAAACTTAGCATTTCTTAAATCTACCTTAATTTCACTAGACGAAGTTTCTATTGGACATGCTTTGATTTCAGATGCTTTGTATTTAGGTATTGAAAATACTATACAACGCTACCTTTATGAATTACGTGAAGGCGCTTGATGTACCACCCGCTGTGGGAAAGGAATCTCCACACCATATGTTCTGAACAAGCGATCAATTTCTAATCTAATTTGAGATTTGTAGTTGTTAATATCCCAACTTTGGTCTGCCCAAAAAATCAGCTCAAGCTCAAGTCCAGAATCGCCAAAATCTGAAAGGCGAACCATAACCGGGTTACTCTTTTTTACTTTAGGGTGTGCAAGTGCAGCTTGTTTGAGCAAGCGCTCGATTAGTGGAATATCTGAACCGTAAGCAACTGATAATTTGATCGTAAATCTAGTCAATTCGGAGCCGTGACTCCAGTTTTCAATGCGGTCTTGAGTGAGATGGGTATTGGGAATAATTAATACATTTCCCTCCCGGGTTTGGATTTGTGTGGTGCGCACATTGATTTTGACAATTTTTGCAACCATGGCTTCATTGCTACCACCATTCGTCTTAGACTTTCCAGAAATTTCTACGATATCACCCACTCGTAAATTACCTTCAAAAAGTAAAACAACACCAGCAATCATGTCTTTGAATACATCTTGTAAACCTAAACCTAATCCGACTAAAAGACCAACCGAACTGGTTAGTAAGATCATAAGATCTATACCGAGTAATTTGAAGCAAAATAAAATGGAAGCAACGTAGATAAAATATTTTGCCAATTGATTATAGACAAATTCAGTTCCGGCGTCGTAGTGAGAAGTTCCTTTGAAACGTCTAGCAAAATATAGTCGAGTCAGGTTAGCTGCAATCTTTGCACCAAAAAATACAGATATAACGATGAGTATATCGGCAAAGTCAATTTTAAATGTCTCAAAGGAGAGTAATTTGAACTGTAAGAAATCCTTGAAAGTCACATGTCCATTGTTATAGCGTAAACTGAGGACAGCAATATAGATTGCCAACAAATATACACTCTGACTCACCAAGCGCAAACGTGCCATTTGCTTGGCCTCCAAATGAATATTGGCGCTTTTTACGTAGCCTTTTAATGCTTTATGAACCAAACGGCGAAGCACTGTAGCAACCAAAAAAATAAGCAGTAAAAAGATCAGATTCCAAAAACAAATCTTATAGGGTCCAAAGTAGAAAAGTGTTTCTGCTAGCATATCAACGAATAACTGTAATACCAATTTGTTCTGAAAGGAGCATTTTTACTTTTTCCAGACTAACCAACTCACTTAATGCAAGTAATAAATCTTCATTCTTAAGTTGATCCTGACTTAGTTCATGGCGTATAGTACTTATTTTATTTTCTACAAAAGCCAATTTCAAGCGATAAATAACCTGTACCACAGTTTGGTATAAGTCATCAGACTCTGATTTAGTTTGAATTTTGTAACGCGAGACCCAATTATGACTGAGTTCAGTCTCTTGTGCGGCAATATCTGCTACAAACTGAACTATTTCTTGATGCTCGTGGCGTAAAAAATAAGTTGCCTCATATAAGGTGTTTTCGTGAGTAACACCGTTTTCAAAAATACTGTAAATGGTAGCAAAAAGAGAGTTTTCAAAATGTATCTCATCTTTTTGCAGCTCATGAATAATGAGTTCTATGACGCTCGTTTGTCTTTCACCATGTCCTGGTTCTTGCCAAATGAGGGCTCGTGTGCCATATTTAATAAGGATGCGAATCAGTTCAGCTTCAAAAATATGAAGCTCTGTTTGGGCTGCATCATTGGCTTGTAATGATTGAGGTGCTGGAACTTTCGGCAGTTGAATTGCTTCAAAGGATGGATCTTGATAACCCTTGGCGATAGCCGCTTTACGCAATTGCAATAATTCAGACTGCACGATAGATTCAGATATATCAAACTGTTGTGCTAATTGTTGTACATAAACTGAACGCGTTATTTGGTCTGGAATCAAGGACACCGAATGTACAATGTCTTTGATGAGGCGAGCTCTCAAAATGGGGTCATTGCCTCCATCGGCTAATAAAATCCCAGCTTTGAAGGAGATAAAATCTTGTTTATGTTCCGTAATATAGGAGGTTAATTCAGCTGTAGAACGCGTTTTTGAAAAAGAATCTGGATCTTCTCCGTCCGGGAAAAGAACAACTTTCACGTTGAGGCCTTCTTCAAGTATGAGGTCAATCCCCCTAAAACTTGCCTTGATTCCAGCGGCATCACCGTCATATAATATGGTTAGGTTCTTTGTATACCTACTCACCAACTTAACCTGTTCTTTGGTAAGTGAGGTACCAGAAGAGGAAACCACATTTTGAATACCTGCTTGGTGCATACTGATGACATCTGTGTAACCCTCACAGAGCAGACACTCATCATACTTCACGATATCACCTTTTGCAAAAAAGAGGCCGTATAAGATCTCACTTTTGTTATAGATGCTACTTTCCGGTGAATTAAAATACTTGGCGATTTTTTTGTCTGCTAGTAAGGTGCGCCCACCAAAACCAAGCACACGACCTGAGACGCTATGAATTGGGAACATTACCCGCCCTTTAAAAAAATCGAAGGTTCGTTCATCTTTTGTCTTGGTAAGTCCAATTGCTTCCAGATACTCCTGATTGTAGCCTTTCGCTAGAGCTAGTTCGGTAAATGCAGCACCAGTATTGAGACAATACCCCAATTGAAATTTTTCTATTGTGGCTTTGTTAAAACCACGCTCCTCAAAATAAGAAAGACCAATTGCTTTACCCTCTTGTGAATGAAGAAGCATTTCAGCGAAAGTGTTTTTAGCAAATTCATTGATAATCATAAAGCTTTCACGCTCATTGAGTGCGGCAAGCTCTTCGGCGGTGGCCTCTCGCTCTTCAGGAACTTCTATGTTGTAACGCTTAGCTAACCATCGCAAAGCTTCAGGATAGCTAAAATGCTCTTTCTCCATTAAAAAACTCGCCGCGTTTCCTCCTTTTCCAGTTGAGAAACACTTAAAAATCTGCTTTGCTGGAGACACAACAAATGATGGCGTTTTTTCATCGGTAAAAGGGCTTAGCCCCTTGAGATTGGAACCGGCACGTTTGAGCTGCACGAATTCTCCAATGACCTCCTCAATTCGAGCGGTTTGGAGAATTTGATCAACAATATGTGGCGGAATTTTACTCATGAATACAACTAAGGATTGAAATTATTGACCGATTTATTTCCCTTTTCATCATAGGTAATCCACTCACCGATCATTTGATCGTCTTTGTATTGTCCGTAATAATGTATTTTACCATTTGGGTATTTGACAACAGAATGGCCGTTTTTCTTACCTGCACTGTAAAAAGTAAAAGACTGTAAGCCACCCTTTTCACTGTAGAAAGACCATTTTCCTTCACGTGCCCCTTTCTTATCGAGTTGACCTTCGTATTTGAGTTGTTTTTTTCCGGGATACCATTCTTTGTAAAATCCGTCTTTGATTTCAACGAGTTCTTCTTTTTCTTTTGGTTTCACTTTTTGTTGCTCAGTAGCATGCTCGCATGCAAAAATGGTGAGCAAAAAAGCTAGAAAAAAAGTGATCTTGATTGGGTTCATAATTCTATTTTTCTCTGTTCATGGTGAAGGACACCAATCCTATTAACGAAGTTTTTGCAGGGCTGTCGGGGTACTGAGCTAAAATTTCTAGTGCCTCAGCAGCTAAAATCTCCATGCGCTTTTGAGCATATTTCACACCTCCGGATTCCCAGACCAGTTGTATAGCGCGTTGAACACGGTGACTAACATCGTATTCATTTTTGATGATGTAACGCAATTCTTTTTGAACGGCT
>Ga0208897_1000026_pt1 | contig 93929 bp, 89 predicted proteins | sample ColrivemetaGS697_FD_187594 | JGI IMG/M metagenome (GOLD analysis project Ga0208897, IMG submission 187594) | Estuarine microbial communities from the Columbia River estuary, USA - metaG S.697 (SPAdes) (version 2) | ecosystem: Environmental > Aquatic > Marine > Intertidal zone > Estuary | place...
CCCCAAATAGTATATTAATTAAAGTTTAACCTTATGAATTCTTACGAAACTGTTTTCATTTTAACTCCCGTTTTGTCTGATGAGCAGGCAAAGGAAGCAGTACAGAAATTCGAAGGCGAGATTACCTCTAAAGGAGGAAAAATCAAGCATTCGGAGAGCTGGGGTTTGCGCAAGTTGGCGTACCCAATCCAGAAAAAATCAACAGGATTTTACTATCTTATTGAATTTGAAGCTGAAGGCAACGTTGTTGCAGATTATGAATTGATGATGAAGCGTGATGAGCGTGTTCTTCGATTCTTAACTGTTAAAATGGATGCTGATCACCTTGCATACGCTGATAAGCGTCGTGCTAAAGCTGGAGCAACTGCCTAATTTATTGTCAAACCCATTAAACAACGAGACATGTCAAACGATATCCGTTACCTTACTCCGATTAACATCGATATTAAAAAGGAGAAGTATTGCCGCTTCAAAAAGAGTGGTATTAAATTCATCGACTACAAAGACGCTAACTTCTTATTGAAATTGGTAAACGAACAAGGTAAAATTTTACCTCGTCGCATCACTGGTACTTCCCAAAAGTATCAAAAACGTGTCAACAAAGCCATCAAGCGCGCTCGTCATCTAGCGATCTTGCCTTACGTTGGCGACATGTTGAAATAAGTCATTGTTGAACGATATAATTGAGAAATCATGGAAGTCATTCTTAAGAAAAATGTAGATAAACTCGGTTACGCCAATGAGGTTGTAACTGTTAAGCCAGGATACGGACGTAATTTCCTTATCCCACAAGGGTATGCTGTTTTGGCTACCGCAAGTGCCAAAAAAGCACATGAAGAAGTTATGCGTCAGAAGTCGCACAAAGAATCTAAAATGCTAGCTGAAGCACAAGCAATTGCTACTAAGTTGGCAGATGTATCTGTGAGCATTTCAACCAAAGCTGGTGAGAACGGCAAAATCTTCGGATCAGTCAATACCGTACAGCTTGCTGAGGCTCTTCGTGGTCTAGGATTCGACATCGACCGCAAATCCCTTAAAATCAAAGACGAACCTATTCGTGAACTTGGATCTTTTGAAGCTGAAGCAAACCTTTACAAAGGTGTTAAACAAAGCTTTAAATTCGAAGTAGTAAGCGAATAAGCAAATTCTACCCATAAAAAAAGCCTCGCACAAGCGAGGCTTTTTTTATGCACTTTATTTTCTACTCCAATTAAAGTTCTTTGATTAGGTGATTTTTCACATAATCATAAACACCTTGCTCTAATGTGTGGAATCCTGATGTATAGCCAGCAGAAAGGAGTTTGTCCATGTCAGCTTGCGTAAAATATTGGTATTTGTCACGAATGTCAATTGGTGTGTCAATGAATGATATTTGGGGTTCAAGACCCAAGGCTTCAAATGTAAGTCGGGCCAGATCGTAGAATGTACGAGCTTTACCAGATCCTAAGTTATAAAGTCCACTTTTGGGTAGCTTTTCTATTAAGAAAAGGCAAACCTTGGCAACATCTTTTACGTATACAAAATCACGGAGTTGTTCACCGTCTTTATAATTGGGGTGGTGGGAGCGAAAAAGCTGCATCTCTCCTTTTTCCTTAATTTGTTTAAAGGTGTGTAAGACAACGCTGGCCATTCGTCCTTTGTGGTATTCTTTAGGGCCGTATACATTGAAAAATTTTAGTCCGTACCAGTGTGGTGGGCAGGTATCCTGTCCCAAGGCCCAGATGTCAAAATCATTTTTAGATTTACCGTAGAGGTTCAATGGTTGTAATTTTGAACTCAGGTTGTGTTCATCCTTATACCCATATTCACCCAAACCATAGGTTGCAGCGCTACTTGCATAAACCAAAGGGATTTGTGCTTTTGTACAAATCTGCCAAATCAACTTGCTGTATTCAAGGTTTAGATGATCAAGTATTTCTTGGTTTTTCTCGGTGGTGTCAGTTCGCGCACCCAAATGAAAAACATAGTCTATGAATTTTTGGTTTTCTTCAAACCAAGGTAAAAAAGCCTCACGGTCAATGCACTGCTCAAATGAGAGCTTGATCCAGTTAGGTTTTTTGTCTGTAGACGAAAAGTTATCTACTAAGATGAGGTTTTTATGCCCGGCTTCATTAAGGGCTTCGGCTAAATAACTGGCAATAAAGCCAGCTGCTCCAGTAACTACAATCATGTTAAAATAATCCGTTGATTTCTGCGTCTAAGGAATTGATAATTTTACCTAGATCTTCTTGATTTTCAGGGAAACGGTTATTATCGACATCGATGATTAGTAATTTACCTTTGTCATAGGTTGAAATCCATGCTTCGTAGCGCTCATTTAGACGTTTGAGGTAGTCCAAACGAATACTCTCTTCATAGTCTCGTCCACGTTGCTGTATCTGCGAAACTAAGGTAGGTACGCTTGCGCGGAGGTAAATGAGTAGGTCTGGTGCGGATACGAAGGAATCCATTAAGTTGAACAAAGAAAAATAGTTTTCAAAATCTCGGGTAGTCATCAGACCCATTGAATGAAGATTTGGTGCAAAAATGAATGCGTCTTCATAGATGGTTCTGTCCTGAATAACTGTTTGGGTTGATTCTTTGATTTCTTGGATCTGTGTAAAACGACTGTTCAGGTAATAGATTTGCAGATTGAATGACCAGCGCTGCATATCGTGATAGAAATCGTTAAGATAAGGATTTTGGTCGACGTCTTCGAAGTGTGTTTCCCAATTGTAATGTTTTGAAAGTAAGTTGGTTAAGGTGGTTTTTCCGGAACCAATATTCCCTGCGATGGCGACGTGCATAACTAAATTTTTAGGAAGCTAAAGTACGACATTTACAATGAAACATCAAAAATTCATGCCTACATTTTCAGTCTAAAAACCATGATTTTTTGACCTATCTGAAAATAAAAGCGGTCTTGTAATACTTTAAGTTGCTGGTATTCTTCAAGAGGTAGAACTACAGGATTTGTAGGCTGGTCACCGTTAAGTTTTCTAATGGACTTACCTTGGATAATCCAGAGTTTATTTTCAAAGCCAAAAACGGGTGTATTTGTGGCTAATTGCTGCTTGTTTTTAAGTGTTAAGTTACGATCAAACTCATAAAAGCTACCATTGCTTAAGACACAAATTAGATTTTGCTGGAATTCAAAAAATTGGCTAATTTGAATTTCATCAAGCCCGCCAAAACAATTATCAACGATTTGAATGGCTTGTGTCGTGTTGATATTGAATAAAATAAGTCGTTCGCGATATTGATCAAAGAGCCAAATAAAATCAGGTCTTTGACTTACCGCTACATGAGAGATACTTGAAAATTCGAAATCAAAAAAGGCTAGCAATCCTTCTTTTAATTGTAAGGTGTTATCGACAACGCCTATCATTTGTTGACTCTCTGAATGAATCAAGGTACGTAAGCCGCTAATGGGTTGAACAGAGCTGATGTCGGAAAGTATCTTATATGTCTCTTGAAAGCTTTGTTGACTTTGACTGTTCTGCAACCATACTGTATTGTCTTTCCATTGGTAAAGCTGACTCCATTCGTCAGAAGTCCAAAAGTATGTACTGTCTTTGAGCCTTAACTCCTTTTCTAAAACCCAAGTCTGTGTATAGGCAAAACCACAAATTGTCAGGTAGATTATGATTTGAAATAATTTCATTTGTGCCTGAGTATTTCGTTGAGCAAGTGTTCTGAATTTTGCAAGCGTGGAATCTTATGTTGGCCACCAAGCTTTCCTTTTTGTTTGAGCCATCTGTGAAAAGTTCCATTTGTAGCTAAAGTAACTAACGGTAAACCGATGTTGATATTGCCTTTACGCTTGGCATCATAGTCTGCATTTGCTTTTTTGAGGGCCTGATCAAGGGTTTCAGTAAAAACAGATAGGTCAATTGGATCTTGTTCAAATTCGATGAGCCAATGATGTCGTCCAATTTGAGTTGAGTCTGAAAAATCTGGTGCAACGGTATAATCTCGTACCTGAAGGTTATGCATACTGCAGGCTTCGCTAAGTGCTTGCTCTGCATGCTCAATAATCAATTTTTCTCCGAAAGCATTGATGTAATGAGTAGTTCTTCCACTCACAACGAAGCGATATGGATTGATTTGGTTAAAGCGGATGGTATCACCAATAATATAGCGCCATAGTCCAGCAGAGGTTGATATAACCAATGCATAATCTATGTTGATTTGTACTTGATTAAGCGAGATTACTTCTTTAGAATTGTTGCCATCGAAGGAACTCATGGGAATGAATTCATAAAACACTTCTGAATTGGTCAATAAGAGTAAATCCTTGCTATTTTTTTGATCTTGAAGTCCAAAATACCCTTCTGATGCATTGTAATTTTCGACATAATTCATATCGCTCTTACCTATCAGTTGCTCAAATGCTTTCTGATACGGCACAAAAGATACCCCACCATGAATGTAGAGTTCTAAATTGGGCCATACTTCGGCAATGCTTGATTTTTTACTCTTTTCCAATACTTTTTGTAAGAGCAATAAAGTCCAACTAGGTACTCCGGCGATAATGCAAATGTTTTCATCAATAACTGAAGAAGCCATCCTGTCTAGTTTTTCTTCCCAGTTTTCTAAGAGGGCAATTTCCTTTTTGGGTGTCCGGCGAAGTTCAGTCCAGATTGGTAAATTATTAATGATGATTGCAGAAAGGTCTCCAATAAAAACACCATGACTATGCTGTTCTATTTTTCCTGTTCCTCCAACAATTAGGTGCTTTGCATTGTATAATTTCCTTCCTTCAAAATTATGATAATATTGCGCTAATAAGTCTTTTCCACCAGCGTAGTGGTTTTCGAGCAAAGCGCTCTCAGTTACAGGAAGAATTTTGATGCGGTCTGCAGTTGTACCAGAAGATTTGGCAAACCATTTGGTCGCTCCTGGCCAAAGTAAATCGGTTTCACCTTCAATGGCTCGATCAATGTAGGGTTTGAGTGTACCGTAATCAGAGAGTGGTACATTTTTTCGAAAATCTTGATAATCCGAACAAGCAGCAAATTGGTGCGCTCGACCATAGTGTGTTTGAGAACCTTCTAAAAGGAGAAATTCAAGCGTGCGTTCCTGATTTGCTTGTGGTTGATCGCGATAGTCGTGAATGCGATCCATACGCCGACCAATCCACCATGAAAATAAGGTGTTAAACGGCATATTTTATCTGCTTGAATTTAACCCCAGATGAGGATAGATACAATAATGCTTAGTAAGGCGATGGTAACGATTGTGCCAACTGCGGCGGTAGATCCTTCAAAAAAGTTGTCTGACATAGCTTAAATTTGATGTGTCAAAAATAACCAATGTTTTGGTTGTAGCAGATATAGAATAAAAAAAAAGACCCAAAAGGGTCTTTTTCTTTCTTTAGATGAATGCTTAATCTCTGTTGCCTAAAAGTCGCAACAAAGATAAAAACAGGTTGACAAATGTCAGATATAGTTGGAAACCAGCAAATAAGGCTAATTTTTGACGGAGTGTTCCATCCATTTGTGCTTGGTGCGCCATATTTTTAATCATTTGCATTTCATACGCTACTAAGCCAGTAAAAATGAAAACTGAAACAAGAGAAATGATATATTCAAAGCCACTGCTGCCTAAAAACATGTTGACAACGCTTGAAATGATTACGCCAAAAAGCAGCATGTATAAAAGGCTTCCAAATTTAGTAAGGTCTGTTTTGGTGGTGTAGCCCAAAAAAGCCATAAATCCAAAAGAACCCGCAGTCATTAGAAAGGTAGTGGCAAGTGTACCTGTAGAGTAACTCATGAAGAGTAGGGAAAGGCTCATACCTAAGAGTATTGAATAAATCACAAATAAGGCCATTAAAGTCCCAAATGAAAATTTATTAAAGCCTCCGGCCATTGCAAAAGAGATCAGGATTGGCGAGAATAAAACCACATAAAAAAACATGGAAATTCCACCGCTAGCCGTCATGAAGAGCGTAGCTAGTAATTCAGTATTGGTTCCTATTAAGTAGGAAATAACCCCAGTAATTGTAAGGGCTGCAAACATGTAATTGTATACACTTTTGATGAAATCACGTGCATAATCTTGGCTCAAAGAACCTGAATTTTGATAGTTTAAATCTTCCATTTTTAATGAATTTTAGCTTGTACTAAATTAATAAATTCTTTACGCGTTGCATCGTTAGTCATAAAAATTCCAGTAAATGCGCTTGTTGTTGTTACGGAATTTTGTTTCTGGACTCCACGCATCTGCATGCACATGTGTGCACACTCGATAACTACTGCTACACCTTTGGGAGAAAGCGTTCGCTGTATGCAGTCGCGAATTTCTATTGTCAATCTTTCTTGTACTTGTAATCGACGTGCATATGCATCGATCACACGAGGGATTTTGCTCAGCCCAACAATTTTTCCGTCTGGGATGTAGGCGACATGTGCTTTTCCAAAAAAAGGCAGCATGTGGTGTTCGCACATGGAATATACCTCAATGTCTTTCACAATCACCATCTCGGAATAGGCTTCATGAAAAATTGCCGACTCGATTAGCTGATCTGGATTGAGGTCATAACCACTCGTGAGAAATTGCATGGCTTTAGCGACGCGTTCTGGTGTTTTAATTAAGCCTTCGCGGTTAGGGTCTTCGCCGATTTGTTCGAGCACACCTTTGTAGAGGTCTTGCAAGTTTAGTTTTTCCAAAAGAGATATTGTTTGATTAAATAAGAACGAAAATTTCTCAAAAAGGTTCCTTTCCTCCGTAGTATTCTACGTAGTTATTTTCGGTCTCCACGAGCTTGATTTTGGCTAGTTCACCACCATTCATGGCTACTAAAGGTGCTAAAATATTCCAGATTTCAATGGCCATGACTTCTGTGGATGCCATTTTACCTTCTAAAAATGGAACGTCTAAATTTAGATTTTTATGATCTAAGGGCTCGATAATGTGCAACTTAACAATTTGGCTTAATAGTTTTAAATTCATGACAAAGCCGGTGTCGGGGTCTGGATTGCCTTTTACGGTTACCCACAATTCAAAATTATGACCATGCCAATTTTGATTGCTGCATTTTCCAAATACTTCCCAGTTTTTTTCGTCAGACCATTCAGGACGCCAAAGTTTGTGTGCGGCATTAAAGGTTTCGCGACGGGTGATATACGTTGTTTTCATGACAAAAGCCTAATTACGATGCAAAGTTAGTAAGAATAAGGCATTTCATGAGTCCATCTCTATCAATTTCTATGAATTCTACCTCTACCAATTCATTAATAAGGTTAGGGTTGAACGGTGTCTTAACTTTTACATAGTTTTCGCTGAATCCATAAACCCAACCTTCGTTTTCCTCTTGTTCAAAAAGTACGGTTTTAATCTTGCCAACTTGTGTTTGATAGAAGGCTAATTTTTTGCGATCTGAGAGAAGATGAAGGATTTTACTTCGCTCTCTTCTTTTCTCCATTGGCACTTTGGTTCCTAGTTTTGGAGCGCCTGTATTTGCTCTTTCAGAGTAGGTAAATACGTGAAGATAGGAAATATCAAGGTCTTTTAGGAAGTTGACAGTTTCCATGAAGTCCTCATCACTCTCGCCAGGAAAACCTACAATTACATCAACACCAATGCAGGCATCTGCGTTTGTCGCTTTGATCCGACCCACCCTTTGGGCATAAAGATCGGTTTGGTATTTGCGTCGCATTTTTTCGAGTATTCGGTCCGAACCACTTTGCAATGGAATGTGGAAATGTGGAGCAAATCGCTTTGCCTTTATCAGGCAAAAGTCAATGATCTCGTCAGAAAGTAAATTAGGTTCAATAGAAGAAATGCGAAAGCGTTCAATGCCTTCAATCTGATCAAGGCCTTGAACAAGACCGTAAAAATTTTCTTCTCCACCTTGGCCAAAATCGCCAATATTTACACCTGTAAGAACCACCTCTTTGACTTCTGTTTGTGCTATCTTTTCTGCTTCAGCAATAGTTTTGGAGATAGAAGCATTGCGGCTTTTACCCCTTGCCAATGGGATGGTGCAAAAAGTACAGAAGTAATCACAGCCATCTTGAACTTTTAAAAAAGAACGGGTTCGATCCCCATAAGAATGAGAAGGAATAAAATCGTGCGTATGTTTGATATTGTCGTGAACTACTAAAACGTCTAGCTGTGCACGTCTTGTTTCAAGATGAGCTAGTACATTGAACTTATCATTGGCTCCAAGTACGATATCAACTCCGGGAATGCTACTAATTTCTTCTGGTTTGAGTTGTGCATAGCAACCCAAAATAATAACTAATGATGATGGTGATATCTTTTTTGCTCTTTTGACAAGCTGCTTACATTTTTTATCGGCATTCTCCGTTACAGAGCAGGTATTAATGACAAAAACATCGGGTTGGTCCTCGAAATCTACCTTTGCATAACCACCATCCTCAAAGAGTCTTGCGATAGTGGAGGTCTCTGAAAAGTTGAGTTTACAACCCAGCGTATAAAATGCAACACGTTCGAACTGATTCATCGCTGCAAAAGTACAAAATCCTTAACTTTGCGTCAAAATAATGTTATGAAGTACGATATCGCAGTAATAGGAGGGGGAATTGTTGGCGCTGCCACGTTTTATAAGCTTCAAAAGAAATTCCCAAACCTGAGTATTGTACTTTTTGAAAAGGAAGCAGTTCTTGCTGATCATCAGACGGGCAATAACTCGGGAGTTATCCATTCAGGGCTCTATTATAAACCTGGTTCACTCAAAGCCCGCAATTGTATTCAAGGCCGAAAAGAATTGGTACAGTTTGCTAAAGAATATAATATCGCCCACGATGTATGTGGAAAGGTTGTTGTTGCTACGGACCAAAGTGAATTGCCCAACATGGACAAAATTTTTAATACAGGTCTTGAAAACGGCATTGAGGGTATAGAAAAAATCACCGCTGATCAGGTCCGCGATATTGAACCCCATGTCAAAAGCATCGGGGGTATTTGGGTTCCAGTTACCGGAATAATTGATTTCAGAGGTGCCACTGAGAAAATGGCCGAGCTTGCATTGGCAGCTAATCCACAAAGTGCAATGCATCTTGGATGTGAAGTACAAGGGATTGATAAAGGAACCGACGCCAGTACAATTTTTACGAGTAAAGGCACATTTGAAGCGAGCTATTTGGTTTTTTGTGCAGGTCTTCAAGCTGACCGACTGGCTAGAAAAGATGGCGTGGCACTTAAAGAACAAGTAGTTGGTTTCCGCGGAGACTACTACGAACTTACGCCCGAGGCTAAACATAAAGTAAAAAACCTAATTTATCCTGTTCCTAATCCTGACTTCCCATTTTTAGGCGTGCACTTCACGCGTATGACTAACGGTGAAATTGAATGTGGTCCGAATGCGGTTTTCACTTTTAAACGAGAAGGATATGGCAAGACTGACTTCTCTTTACGGGATACCTATGATGCACTAACTTACAGAGGCACTTGGAAACTCTTCTTTAATAACATGGCTTTTGGTATCAATGAGTATCGCAGGGCTTTTTCTAAGAAGTTATTTCTGAAGACGCTTCAGCGAATGATTCCTTCGCTCACTATGGAGGATATACATCCTGGAAGATCTGGTGTGCGTGCGCTTTTGCTTGCCGAAGATGGTGATACCCGCGATGACTTCCGTATTGAATACCAAGGTAATTCCATACATGTACTCAATGCACCTTCGCCAGCCGCTACCGCATCATTGGCAATCGGCGAATATATCGCTGTAGAGGCTGAGAAACATTTTAATCTTTAATTAGCAAACTTTTTGCTGCGTTTTATTGTCGACTAAGATTACCCGCCTTCCAATCTTGAATGAGCTTAGACCAAGCATATGGGTTGAGCAAGTTATTTTGCGGCAGCTGGCCATTGGTATAAATTTTGGTGTTCTGTTGTTTGGTGAGAGCACCGTAGGCTAAGGAGGCATCGGCGTCGAGGCGCGCTGCCACAAATGCCAATGATTCTCCACTAAGTTCGCGTTGTGCTCTTCTGATATCGTCCTCGTATGGATTCATTTGAACAAAATATTGAGCAAAAGCCTCTTTGTTTGGCCATGGATAAACCCTCACCTCAGGCGTAGTGAGTGTATCACGAGTAAGCATGTGAATAATGCTGTATCGGTTATCAGCTAGCGTATCTGGTACCCAAAATGGACTTGTGCTGTATCCTTTTCTAGAAAAATAAAGCGTATCGCCAGGTTGGCACACAATAGAAAAAAAACCATAGCCGTCGGAGATGACTCCTTTGGAGAGTGTTTTGTTGTAAACAGTAGTGTAGGGGAGCTCAAATGCTTCTTCTGAAACGACCACACCTGATAGCTGAATTAGGGTTTTAGATTCTTTTTGAGAGAGCGCAGCAACAGGTAAGTATGCGATGAGTAAAAGGAAAAAAAGTTGTTTCACTGTATAAATTTACGAATATCATGACGAATGAAAGCTACTTAGGTAACCGAATGGCAAATTTTATTGTTAAATTTGCAGGAATTTATTAAAAAATAAGTTCATGTCGCTCTCTAATTTATCCCAGATCACTGAAGGTTTAACCTACGACGACGTCCTCCTGGCGCCAGCATACTCTGAGGTGCTGCCTCGCGACGTATCTTTGAGAAGTCAATTTACCAAACATATTGCAGTCAATACACCCATTGTTTCGGCTGCCATGGATACCGTCACTGAGTCTGCACTTGCGATCTCCATAGCTCAGCAAGGTGGCATCGGTGTCATTCATAAGAATATGAGTATTCAAGCTCAAGCGCTTGAAGTTCGCAAAGTAAAGCGTTCAGAAAGCGGTATGATCATCGATCCAATTACCTTGCCTGAAGATGCAATTGTCAAAGACGCGCTTGCACTGATGAGAGAAAATAGCATTGGAGGCATTCCTGTGGTCGACGAAAATCGCGTGCTCAAAGGGATTCTCACAAACCGTGACCTGCGTTTTGAAAAGAATACTGAACGTCCGGTGCGTGAAATTATGACCTCCGAAGATATCATAACCACAGGAGAAAGTACGGATCTTACTACTGCTGAAGTCATCTTACAACAAAATAGAATCGAAAAACTACCAGTAGTTGATGCAAACAACCATCTTATCGGTCTCATCACTTACCGTGATATTATAAAAGTAAAAGAACACCCAAATTCTTGTAAAGATCAGTTGGGTCGCTTGAGAGTAGCAGCTGCAGTTGGGGTTACTTACGATACAATGGAACGAGTTGCGGCTTTGGTTGAGGCAGGTGTGGATGCTATTGTTATAGATACAGCACACGGCCACACTAAAGGTGTGGTAGATCAGCTCAAAGCAGTAAAAGCACTTTACCCTGAATTACAAATTGTAGTAGGAAATATAGCTACGGCAGAAGCGGCCAAATACTTGGCAGAAGCGGGTGCAGATGCTGTGAAAGTAGGAATTGGTCCGGGTTCAATTTGTACAACTCGAGTCATTGCCGGAGTTGGCGTTCCACAACTTACTGCAATAAATGAGGTAGCCAAAGCACTAGAAGGCACTGGCATCCCAGTTATTGCTGATGGGGGTATCCGTTATACTGGTGATATCGTTAAGGCAATTGCTGCAGGTGCAGATGTCGTGATGCTTGGATCTATGTTTGCTGGAGTTGAAGAATCGCCAGGAGAAACCATCATCTATGAAGGTAGAAAGTTCAAATCTTACCGTGGAATGGGTTCTTTAGAAGCCATGCAAAAAGGAAGTAAAGACCGCTACTTTCAAGATACCGAAGACGATATCAAAAAATTAGTGCCAGAGGGTATCTCTGGGCGCGTACCTTTCCGTGGCAAACTTATTGAAGTGATGTTTCAACTTATTGGCGGCTTGCGTGCTGGAATGGGCTATTGTGGTGCTTCAGATATTTCAAAACTCAAAGGAGCTCGCTTTGTGCGAATTACCTCTGCAGGTGTACGCGAATCACATCCGCACGACGTTACAATTACACGTGAGGCACCGAACTACAGTATTAAATAATATTATTTTCGACCCTAAAACGAATCAACTCTTATCATGAAAAAGACACTTGTATTATCCTTATTTGGATTTTTGACCAACATTGCTCTTGCACAAAAGGAACCTGTGGTCATGACGATCAACAATAAACAGGTTACCAAATCAGAATTCCTACAGATTTATACTAAAAACAACCCGAATCCTAGTTTTGACAAAGACTCTTTGGATCAATATATGGAGCTGTTTGAAGTATTTAAATTAAAAGTAGCAGAAGCAGAAGCATTAGGTTATGATACCATTCCTCGATTAAAGAAAGAACTTGAAGGTTATAAGAGGCAATTAGCCTTGCCATATCTCATCGACTCTGTTCAAAATCAAGCAATGGTTCAGGAGGCCTATAATCGTACCCTTACTGAGGTTCGCTGCTCGCATATCTTGGTCAAATTAGATCCCAACGCAAGTCCGAAAGACACGCTTGCCGCATATAACCGTTTGCTCGGATTGAAGGCACGCATCGAAAAAGGTGAAGATTTTGCATCGGTTGCTAAATCAAAATTGGGCTCTGAAGATCCATCTGTAGTTAACAATGGTGGGGATTTAGGCTATTTTACGGCCTTCCAAATGGTCTATCCTTTCGAAGAAAAAGCTTACACCACCTCGGTAGGAAGCATCAGTGAACCATTTAGAACGCGTTTTGGTTATCATATTTTAAAGGTAACTGACAAACGTCCTGCAAGAGGAACCATCAAGGTTGCTCATCTTATGATTTCTACCGGTAGAGATGCTACTGCAGAAACCAGACAAAATGCAGAAAAGAAAATCAATGAAATTTACGATAGCTTGGCAGCTGGATCTTCTTGGGAAAAGATGGTGAGTGCCTACTCTGAGGATGCCAATAGCATTAAAAGAGCTGGTGAACTTCCGGCTTTTGGATCCGGTACAAGTCAGCGTATGGTTTTGGAATTTGAAGATGCAGCCTTTGCGCTAAAAAATGTAGGTGAGTTCTCAAAACCAGTCAAGACTCAATACGGTTACCACATTATTAAACTTATTGAATGGACCCCTGTCAAATCTTTCGACAACATGCGACGTGAATTACAAGCAAAAGTCAATAAGGATGAACGATCCAAAGTAACACAAGATTCTTTTGTTCAAAAATTGCGTTCCCAATATGCCTACCAATTCGCAGGTGACAAAAACCTAGAGTGGTTTTTCGCTAATCTGGATTCAACTTATTTTGTAGGTAAATGGAATGCGGAAAAACTCAAATCGAATAAAACTTTATTTGTTCTTGATGGTAAAAAATTCAAACAACAAGATTTTGCTAAATATGTAGAAAAAAATTTCCGAACTGTTCGCAAAGATGAGGTAGCAGTTGTAGTGAAGCAACTTTACCAACAATGGGAGAAGAATCAAATTTTAGCTTATGAAGAATCGCTACTTCCTGCTAAATACCCTGCTTACAAATCGCTTGTTCAAGAATATCACGATGGTATAATTTTATATGAAATCATGCAAGATCAGGTCTGGAACAAAGCCGTTAAAGATACTGCAGGTTTGCGCACTTTCTTCAACGAAAATAGCGGAAAGTACGTATGGAACGAAAGACTTGATGCAACTGTATACGAATGTAAAGATGAGCATATTGCGGTTCAAGTATATGGAATGCTTTTACAAGCAGATACTGTTAATTCAAAAGATGTATTAGAGGTGATCAATAAGGATTCCGAACTCAATTTGAAAGTTCGAATGAATAAATTTGAAGTTGTCCAAACACCTTACTTACAGAAAAGAAATTTCACAGCTGGTCTTAATCCTGTTTACTCAGTAGACGGTAAATGGTATGTGGTCAAAGTAGCAGAAGTTTTGCCTCCTGCACCCAAAGAATTTAGTGAGGCAAAAGGAATAGCGACCTCTGACTACCAAACATATTTAGAGAAAAAATGGCTAGAGGCGTTACGTTTAAAGCATAAAATCGTCATCAATGAAGATGTGCTTTATCAAATTGGCCAATAATGACAAATCAAACTTTCATACTATTCCTCTTTCAGATCGTTCTTTTGGGGCACTTTCAGGCCCAACGATTAGTAAATCAAATCGTCGCACAAGTCGGTGATCATATTATTCTTTGGTCTGATATTGAAGCTCAGCGACTACAGTTTAGCGAGAAGGAAAGATCTCAAAGTGGTATTGAATGTCAAATTCTAGAACAACTGCTCTTAGAGGAGTTGCTGGTGAATCAAGCACTCATTGATAGCTTAGAAATTTCTGATGAACAAGTCGATGCAGAAATGGAAAATCGACTACGCATCATGGAAAACAAAATGGGAGGACGTGAGAATTTAGAATCCTTTTATGGTAAATCCACTGTTGCGATTAAAGAAGAATTCCGCACCATCATCCGCAACAAAATGCTTGCCCAGGAAATGGAGCGTAAAATTACTGGCGACATTTCAGTTACTCCAAAGGAGGTAGCGGCATTCTTTACCAAACTACCAAAGGACAGCATTCCATTTATCAATATGAAGTTGAGCTTTCAGCAAATTGTTCAATTTCCAGAGCTGACTGCCGCTGATAAAAAACTGGCCTATGATCAACTTGTGGACATTCGCAAACAAATAGTAAGTGGTTCCAAATCCTTTGAGACAATGGCGCGACTCAAATCTATGGATCCAGGTTCTGCAAGTCAAGGAGGTAAAATAGCTGCCTCGAAAGGCATGATGGTGCCCCAATTTGAAGCCACTGTTTTTGATTTAAAACCCGGCGAGGTATCTGAAATTATAGAAACCATGTATGGTTATCATATCATTAAGTTGGTGTCGCGTAAAGGAGACGATTATACTTGCTTACATATATTGATCATGCCAGAGTATAGTTCTGCTAGTATTTCAATTGCAGCTGAACGCATGGACAGTTGTTATGCAATGCTCACCCGAAATGAAATTACCTGGGATGAAGCGGTTATTCGTTTTTCAAATGACGATGCCACCAAACAAAACAAAGGAGTGCTTACCAACCCTTATACCATGGACATCTATTGGGACATGGAACAACTCAATGAAATAGACCAGCAAATATATTTATTGACGGATGCTTTGGAGAGTGGAGGGGTTTCTTTACCGTCCCTTTATATGGATTTATTTGAAAGAAAGCAAGGTATTCGCATTGTTAGACTGCAAAACCGTATTCCTGCACATCAAGCGAATTTAGAACAAGATTATGCCCTCATCAAACTTGCAGCAGAAAACGATAAAAAACAACGTGTTCTCGATGAATGGACAGCAGCCAAAATTCCAAATGCATATATCCGACTCGATCAACAATATCAAGATTGTGAGTACCGAGTGAACTGGCTAAAAATACCTTAATTCCTATGACAGACAAAGATAAAATCGATCAGTTAGTACACGATTATCAGGCATTAAAAAAAGAGATTCACCAAGTAATCATCGGACAAGATGAGGTTGTTGATCAGGTTTTAATTGCTATTTTTTCACGATCTCATTGTCTTTTGGTAGGTGTTCCTGGATTGGCAAAAACCTTACTAGTCAATACCATTTCTAAAACTTTAGGTTTGTCGTTCAATCGTATCCAGTTCACACCTGACCTTATGCCATCAGATATCATTGGATCTGAAATTCTAGATGAGTCGAAGCAGTTTAAATTCATCAAAGGCCCAATTTTTTCCAATATGATATTAGCGGATGAGATCAATCGAACTCCTCCTAAAACGCAAGCAGCCTTGTTGGAGGCCATGCAAGAACGCGCTGTAACGGCAGCTGGCACAACTTACAAGCTCGAGGCGCCATTTTTTGTATTAGCAACGCAAAATCCAATTGAGCAGGAGGGTACCTATCCTTTACCAGAAGCGCAACTGGACCGCTTCATGTTCAATATTTGGGTAGATTACCCGTCTTACCAAGAAGAATTGGCTATTGTGAAGTCTAGCACCACCGACAAAATTGTCGAACTTCAGACTGTTTTAAACGCACAGCAAATCATCGATTATCAAGCGCTTATTCGCCGCATACCAGTAGCAGAAAATGTACTCGAATATGCAGTAACGCTAGTAGCAAAAACCCGTCACAAAGATCCTCTCGCACCAAAAATTACCAAGGATTTCATTACTTGGGGTGCTGGTCCGAGGGCTTCTCAAAATCTGATAATCGCCGCAAAATGTCATGCTGCGCTACATGGTAAATATTCTCCAGACATCGAAGATGTTAAGGCAGTAGCAAAAGCTATTCTGCGACACCGCTTGGTGCGTAATTATCGCGCAGAAGCAGAAGGCTATACCATGGATGCGATTATTGAAGCTTTATTGTAAGCTAAGTTTCTTTTATGATTAATTCCCGCATAAATACTTAACTTTAGCTTGTGAAAGCACTCAGTATATTTTTGTTGGTGTGTTTCACAATGGTCCTGACACCCAAACAGTGGTGGCACCGTTGTGCACATACTGAGCACCATAAATCTGAGCTCTCCCATACCGATACCGCCGACGAAGATTGCCCTGTTTGCGATCTTTCACTCAGTGTTTTTACGCGTCCTTCGGCCTTGGTATTTTATGTTTACAAACAAGCGCCTTTTGTACATGGAACCTCCATTTATAAAGGGCAATCCAAGCAAGTTTCAACCCTACGTCAACTCCGAGCACCGCCTACAACAAGCGTTTGATTTTAAACAATTGTTCTATGCTTATTATTGCTCATTATCATGAAAAATCTGATTTTATGGGCGGCTGCCCTCTGTAGCGGCTCCCTTCTTGCTCAGCAAGAAATCACTGGCATTGTTGTTGATGCCCAAACCCAGAAAGCCATTCAAGGCGTTCTTATTTCCGTGCCTTCCTTCCAAATACAAGTGCGCTCTGACGCACAGGGGCTCTTTGTGTTTCCATTTAGTTGGTCGGATCAACAAGCCCTGCGGCTCAAACACCCCGACTACCAAATTTTAGATACCACCGTATTTGGAAATGTATCGAGACTGCGCTTTGAATTGCGTCTCGGCCACATGATCACCGAAGAAGTAACTGTGAGTGCACAGCAAGTCTCGTTGCGCGCCAAAAATACAGTCCCGATGGAGGTGCGTAGCCTCAACGACTTACAGTTGAGTGGCGGCATGCATATTTCAGAATTACTCACCAAAATTCCGGGGGTTTACTCTAGTTCTTTAGGTAATGGTATTGCCAAACCTGTCATTCGCGGCATGCAAGGTATGCGTGTTGTGACACTAGTCAATGGCCTGCGCTTGGAAGGGCAGCAGTGGGGCGGAGACCACGGAATGGGAATTGGTGAGCTTGCTTTGGGATCTGTGGAGGTGATCAAAGGGCCTGCCTCTGTACTTTATGGTGCCGATGCACTTGGCGGTGTTGTTTATTTGGTAGATGAGCCCTATGCACGTATTGGTCAGCAAACTCTTGAGGTGCAACAAAAATGGAATCAGAGCACCAACGGCAGCACTTCTAGTATTTTATACAAAAAGAGTCATGGTAATAAACGCTTGCTTGTTGCTGGGAGTTATGCGAATCATGCCGATTTCCTTTTGCCGAATGGGCTTTATGCAAAGAATTCTCGTTTCCACGAGTGGGTAGGCAAAGCGTCGTATTCTTGGTTCCAGCCCAACCAAATCCATCAGTTCAGGTACGCCTTTAACAATACAGTAGCCGGTATTCCCGGGCACACCCACGACTCTTTGGCCACACCGCTTAGTTTTCAGGTTCAGACCCAAGGTAGGCGTTATTCCTTGCCTTCACAGTTTTTCACCAATCAGCTCTTGAGTTATGAATACAAGCGTTTCTGGACCGGACAGGAATTACAAATATTACTTGGGCAAACGCATAACCGTTTGGTGGAATACGACGAAAAGTTAAGCAAACCCTTTATGGAGATGGATCTATTGAATTCGGTGTATCAAGCTAAGTGGACCAAAAAGTGGGCAGCACAGCAATTGATCATTGGCGCAGCTGGTATGTTGCAAGTAAACCTCAATGCGGCTATTGCTGAAGACCAACTTTTGCCGAATGCAACAACTTTTGATCAAGGATTATTTGGGTTGTATAAAATAGAACTGCACAAACAGCACTTGCTTCAAATTGGCTTGCGTCAGGACATCCGTTGGATTGAAACCCACGCCAATAATGTCGAATTGAAAAAATGGTATGCGAGTCCGAATCTTTCAGCAGGGTGGTCTTGGCAAGTCAATCAAAACCAACGTCACCGCTTGAATTTTTCCAGCGGATTTCGCGCGCCGCATCTCAGCGAGTTATTAGCCAATGGTTTTCATCATGGTGCCTTGCGTTACGAAATAGGAGATGTCAATTTAGTTCCGGAACGCAGCTTACAACTTGATTGGTCTACCGATTGGAGTGCCGAACACGGTAGCCTCACCATTAACCCTTACCATGCTTGGGTAAAAGATTACATTTATATCCAGCCGAATGGCACTAGTATAGATGGGATTCCGGTTTTTACGTATGAGCAGCTCAATAAGGGGCGCTTATATGGCCTTGACCTCAGTGCGCACTACCATCCGCATTGGCTACACAACCTGCATTGGGAAGGCAACTTTTCTTATATTCATTTTGCCAGTACTCAGGACAGCGCTATTTCTTTATTGCCGCCAACCCGTTTACAGAACGAACTTCAATACCATTGGGATTTTAACCAGCAAATTAAAAAAATAGAGCTCAGTTTGAGTCATACTTGGATTGCTGCTCAAACCCGCGTGGCTTATCAAGAAGCTACCAGCGAAAGTTACCAGTTATTCAATGTCAATGCCCGTTTGTATCTTGAAAAGCAGGGGTCTTGGATCTTGCAAACAGGGGTGCGAAACCTTACCAATAGTGCGTATATCGACCATTTGTCGCGTTTAAAAAATATAGGAATGCCAGGTCCTGGTAGGCATCTCTATTTTAGTTTGAAATACCAGGTACAACAACAGTCTAAAAAATAATTAAAATGAAAAAATTGATTTTAAGTACAGCAGTATTGGGTTTATTGACCCTTTCTTGAGGGAAGAACAAGTGTGCAGAATGTCATTACGATGCGCCAGCAGGCGAGGTTGAAATGGGCACCTATTGCGGTGACGAGCTGCACGATATAGAGGAATTAGGCACCTTCACAGATAGCCTTGGCAACACTTATGAGGTGCATTGCGGCGAGCATTGATCAAGAACTTTTCAACATTTTTGGTATTTGTTGATAAGTGCCAAATGCATTAGTTGTCAAAATGACACAAAGGGCCTAATTTTATAAATAAGAATTAGGCACTATGTTTGATGACGAAGAAGAATACAACGACAGTAGTTTAAGCGAAGACATTGAGCACTTTGAAGCCCATCTAAAGGGTCAAAAGCTTAAATTCATCGATAGCGATCGTCTCGAAGGTCTCATTGATCACTATCTCATTCAAGGTCAGTTTAACAAAGCCAAAATTGCCGCTGAATTTGGCATTTATCAATTCGCATATAATCCACTTTTTAAATTACGCAAAGCACAAGCCCTTGGTGGGATGGGTCTGCTTCAAGAAGCACTAGACTGTGTTGTTCAGTTGGAAAGACAAGAAATTGATAGTGCAGAGCTGTATTTAACCAAAGCGTCTATTCACGCCCAACAGCGAGAACACAAGCAAGCAATCCGCTATTTCAAACTTGCTCTTGAGCATTCTGACCCTGCGGAACACGACTACATTTACTTAGATATAGCAATCGAATATGAGCGACTATCCCAATATCAAGATGCAATTGATACTTTGAATAGTGCATTAAAGGCAAATAAACAAAATGAAGCTGCACTTTATGAACTTGGTCGTTGTTATGACGCATTAGGAGCTACCCAGGCTTCCATTGATGCCTATTTAAAGTTCATTGATGAACAGCCATACTCCAGCACGGCATGGTATAATTTAGGTAATGCGTACAGTAAAATAGAAAATTATGACCGTGCGGTTTGGGCCTACGAATACGCCATTCTTATTAATGACGAGTTTGGTCCAGCCCATTTTAATCTGGGAAATGCCTATCTTTCCTTGGAAAAGTATCACAAAGCTATCGAACATTTTGAACTCTGCATGAAACACGATGGAGACGATGCTATGGCGCTATGCTATATTGGTGAAGCTTATGAACAGCTGAATGAACTTGATCTGTCCAGGCATTACTATAAACTGAGCATAGATTTGGAGCCAATGCTACCAGAAGCTTGGTTAGGTCTCGGAATAGTTGAAGACCTCAAGGGTGCAACTAAAGAAGGTATCATATTGATCCAAAAAGCCCTGGATTACGATCCTGACAATTCAGGAATTCATCATGTTTTAGCAGGAGCCTATCAAAAAATAGACTTGCGAGACGAAGCTGATTTTCATTATCTCAAAAGCTTGGAATTACTTCCCGATGATCAAGAGGCGCTTTCTGATTACATTGCTTTTTTGTGTGAGGTTTCTTTGACTGAGGCACATCAATTTTTACAAAAATACCATCAAGACCATCCAATGGTTTTTGATGTACAACTTCATTTGGTGAATATCAAATGGCAAATGGGCCAGTTTGCAGAGGCTAAACACCTCTACCAACAATGCCTTCAACAAAATGCGAGCAGCGCCAAACTTATCTTTGAAATCAACCCAAAGCTGCTCGAAGACAATGATTTCTTATACTTAGCAGATTAGACATGAATTTTAAACTTTCTTTTATACCCAAGCGCAGTGAAAAACCCCGTAACAAGGGAGTAACCATGATGATGGACAAAGGCTTAGGGCTACGCGAAACCGAGCATTTTATTGAAGCTTCTGCACACCTAACGGATATTGTCAAATTTGGTTTTGGAACGGCATTTGTTACACCTCAGCTTGAAGATAAAATCAAAATGTATCGCCAAGCGGGTATCAGACCTTATTTTGGCGGTACTTTATTTGAGGCATTCTATGCTCGTGGCATGTTCAAAGAATATGTACAACTCTTAGATAAATACGACCTTGACCTTGCTGAAATATCGGATGGTTCAATCATCATCCCTCACGATGAAAAATGTAAGCTCATTCACGAACTTTCCAAGTCGAGAACAGTGCTTTCTGAAGTGGGTTCTAAGGATTCTGGTATCCTTATCTCTCCTGCTAAATGGGTAAGACTCATGAAAGCGGAGTTAGAGGCAGGAAGCTGGAAAGTCATTGCAGAAGGGAGAGAGGCAGGCAATGTTGGGGTGTTTAGGCCAAATGGTACAGCACATACAATGCTTATTAACCGAATTATTGCCAACGTCAAACCAGAGGATATTTTGTGGGAAGCACCACAGAAAAATCAGCAAGTATGGTTTATCAAGCTCTTTGGGGCAGAAGTGAATTTGGGTAACATTGCTCCAAATGATATCATTCCATTAGAATGTTTAAGGCTTGGCTTACGTGGTGACACCTTCTTTGATTTCCTTCCCACTTCATATGCTGATCGCCTCAGACAAGTCAATGACGACGCCGATGCAGACCAAGAGGATGAACAAGAATAATTCAAAAGAGCTTTATTTCAAATATTCACAGATTTTAGGCCATCAAGGGCCCATTTACGCGCTTTCTCAAGATAGCGAATATATCTATTCGGCATCAGCAGATAAATTTGTTGCACGTTGGAACAAGCTTTCAGAAGAACAAGATCAATTTGCAATCCGCTGCTCACATGCACCATTTAGCTTACTTGCCATACCCAATCAATCTCAATTGCTAATTGGTCTATCTGATGGTAGTTTACACCTCATAGATACCATTCTAAAAAAAGAACTCAAATACATCAAAGCACATCAAAGTGCGGTTTTTGCACTTGCCATGAACCCCCAACAAAAGCAATATTATACGGCTGATTCGGAGGGTCAAATTTTTGTCTGGGATAAGGAGTGGAATCTTCTTATAAAACTGCCTTTGGCGTGTGGTAAAATTCGTCAAATAGTAGTTGCTGAAGATGGTAGCTATTTTATTGCTGCATGCGCAGATGGCTTTTACCGAAAATTTGAAACCACGTTTTTCAATGAGATATTACAAGTTTATGCTCATCATGATGGCTGTACAGCGCTATCTATTTTACCTAATGGAGATGTCTTGAGCGCTGGTAAGGATGCTTATATTAGGCGTTGGTCCCGAGCAGGAGAGAGGCAAAATGCTTTTGCAGCACATTTGGGCACAATATATCAACTTCTTCAGCTAGGTGATCAACACTATATTTCAGCATCTCGGGATAAAACAATAAAGATTTGGTCAATGCTTAATGATTCAATTTGTCAAAAGCTTGACTTGCAAATGGCAGGTCATCGCCATTCCATTAATGCATTGTTATCTTTTAATGGGGGCTTTATAAGTGCGGGTGATGATAAAAGAATTATCATTTGGAAAGATTCTCAATTGAAAAGCATGTAATTTTAGGGTATGAAGATGTGGACGCTCCTATTTATATTTTGTAGTCTAACAGTACAGGCCCAGTTTCAATTTAACTTTAGTAGCTATATTCCAGTAGTAGCTGATGGTCAAACCTTGAGTAAAGCGTGGTCTGGGGGGTTGAATACACCTCAGTTTTCTACTTTAGATTACGATTTTGATGGGGATGAAGATTTACTTGTTTTTGACCGAAGTGCTGATCAGATTCGCGTATTTAAACAGCAGATTACACCTACGGGTCCTTCGTATGAAATAGACCTGCGCGCACATTTGTTTTTTCCAGCAGATCTTCATTACCGTGTCACTACATATGATTATGACAACGATGGTCGCAAGGATCTTTTTTGTTATGCTATTGGAGGAATACAAGCCTATCGCAATGTTGGTGATGCTATAAATGGACTCCAATGGCAGCCATACAGCCCTTACTTGGTTTCCAATTACGAAGGCCCCACATTTAATTTATACATTAGCGGTGCGGATATTCCTGCTTTGGTAGATGTAGAAGGAGATGGCGACATGGATATCTTGACTTATCACATCAGTGGAGAATACTTACAATATCATCAAAATCAAAGTCAAGAATTATATGGACATTCGGATTCCCTGGTGTTTGTTCTCAAAAACAGATGTTGGGGTAAATTTCGCGAAGACGTGACTAGCAATAATTTGTTCTTAAATGATACGAGTTCCTATTGTAACGATGGCAATGTCACCAATCCAGAATTAAAACCGAGTGAACAAATAAAGGCGCATGCAGGTTCCACGGTATTAGCCCTGGATTTAGATCAGTCAGGGGTATTAGATTTAGTTTTGGGCGATGTTGCCTACGGCAATCTCATACGTCTAATGAATGGAGGTACTTTGCCAAATACCAATTCACCAATGATCAGCGCCGATAATAATTTTCCAAGTAACACAACACCGGCCGATGTCCAGTTATTTCCTGCAGCATTCAGCCTAGATATTGATTTTGATCAACAGAAAGATTTATTGGTCTCTCCCAACGCTAATAACGTTTCAGAGAATGAAAATAGTGTATGGTTTTATAAAAATTTGGGAACAAATCAAGCGCCCGTGTTTGTCTATCAAGACAATGATTGGCTACAAGGTGACATGATTGACCATGGTTTGGGTTCTGTACCTTTATTGTTTGATGTCAATCAAGACGGGCTCACCGATATGCTGGTCTCTAATTTCTTTGCCTACAAACCAGTTTTGAATAAAGAGTCACGGATTGCTTATTATCAGAACGTAGGGACCTTGAATGCTCCAACCTTTGTACTTGTCGACGAAGATTTCTTAAATCTATCAACCACCAGTTTAGGTCTCCGTTTAATACCTGCTATTGGAGATCTAAATGGCGATGGTAAGCCAGATTTAATTTTGGGTAGAGAAAATGGACAATTGGCCTATTTTGTCAATAATTCAGTTGGTTCGAATCCAAGTTTTCAAATTCAATCAAATGCAATTTCAGATGCTTCAAACACAATCATACAAGTGCCACTTTTTGCGGCACCCCAACTTTATGATTTCAATGAAGATGGCTTACTGGATTTAATGATCGGACACAAAGGCGGTAAGATTACTTATTATCAAAATACAGGAACAAATACGCAAGCCATATTTTCATTTGTCACCAATGATGTCGGAGGGGTGAATGTACAAAGTAACGGTCCTGATGGCTATGCCGTCCCACATTTTTTTCGACTACAGGATACGAGTTATCTGATGGTTGGTGCTTTGGATGGTCGTATTCATTTTTATGACAGTATTTCGACAAACCCAAGTATTTCATTTCATGAAAGGAGTGCAGATTTTTTGGGTTTAAGTGCGCAAATTGGTTCTTATGCAGCTGCAGCCGTTGGTAATCTTGATAATGATGCCCATTTAGAGCTTTTGATTGGGCAAGATGGGGGAGGATTATTTTTATTAGAAGATGAACCAGGATCTGATCTAAGTGTTGAAACATTTGGACTCGATCCACTAAAAATTGCTCCGAATCCAACAAATGGACTCATTGAGATGAATGGTGTCGAAGGGTATACATATGGCACCCTTAGTTCTCTAATGGGTGAAATTGTTTTGGAATTCGATGAAGTAAAAAATGGATTTACAATTGATCTCACCTTTTTTGCGCAAGGAATATATGTGCTTCGCTTGGCAAATGGGCAAAGTGCGCTTATCCTTAAAAAATGATTAGCAAATATCTAAATGGAGCAGTTCCTGACCATTTAATTCAGCCCTAAGGGTATCTCCAATTTGAATAGGTCCTACACCGGCAGGAGTTCCAGTAAAAATAAGATCTCCCGTTTTCAGCGTCATATATTGCGAAACATAGGAGATGATGGTATCTATGCCGAAGATGAAGTCTCTCGGTTGTCCTGTTTGGCGAAGCATATCATTTTGAAAAAACTTGAACTCTGCAGTTTCTAGATTGATTTGACTTTTCTCAATCCAAGTGTTGCTAAGTGGTGCACTGTGATCAAATCCTTTTGCTCTTTCCCAAGGCAAGCCATTTTCTTTGCATTGTTGTTGAATGTCTCTGGCAGTAAAATCAATACCCAAAGTCATATGTGTGTAGTATTTATGGGCAAATTCTGGAGAAATATGCTTACCAACTTTTTCGATTCGAACGACAAGTTCGCATTCAAAATGTAAGTCCTTAGTAAAGGAAGGGTAGTAAAAATTACGATCCTTGAGTAAGGCTGTGTCGGGTTTGAGAAAGTAGATTGGCTCTGTTGGGAGCGCTGCTTTCATTTCTTTAGCATGGTCTGCATAATTGCGACCAATACAGATGATTTTCATGGCTTTTTGAATTTATTTTTCAACAATTCCAGCTTATCTTCAATTTGTTGAGCATTATTCAATCCTTTGATCCGTTCCATTTCTTTACGGAGGACTTGTTTGGTATACAGAGGGAAGTCGGCTTCGATCATCCAGCCATAATAGCCTGGTTCTAGTTTAAGTACCTGAGCAACAGTTTTGCCTTTATGTTTACCGAAATTATAGCAAACTTCTTGGTTGTCGTCGTAGGCTAGGCGGCCGGCAAAATCAGCTTGTTTATTTCCTACCGTTGAGAATTTTGCTAGGCCTGCGATATCGTTATCAAGGTCTGGATATTTCTCTGTTTGAGCTTGTAAAACCTCAAGGGTTGCAAGCGTGTCATAAAGTGCGTTGTGTGCGTTTTCTATTAGTTTGCCACAATAAAATTGATAGGCTGCAGCCAACGTGCGTTGTTCCATTTTGTGAAAAATGTTTTGAACGTCTACAAAATGTCTTGCACCCAAGTCAAATTCAATACCGCAGCGCAATAGCTCTTCTGATAGCACTGGGATATCAAATTTGTTAGAGTTGTATCCAGCAAGATCTGAGTCATCAATAAACTCAAGAAGGCGAGGAGCGATGGCCTCAAAAGAAGGTGCATTGGCAACCATTTCATTGCTGATGCCATGTATTGCAGTAATTTCCGCTGGGATTGTCTGGCCAGGGTTGACTAATTCGTTGAATGTTTCGCTCCGACCATCTGGGAAAAGTTTGATAACAGCAATTTGAACGATTCGATCTTTGGTAATTTGAAGTCCGGTTGTTTCAAGGTCAAATACGCAAAGAGGACGGACGAGTTTTAGGGCCATACTAGATAGTAGTTTCGGGATCAAAACCTTCAAGGTAATCCGCAACACGCCTTACAAATTGACCTCCAAGTGCACCGTCTACCACGCGGTGGTCATAGGAATGTGATAAGAACATTTTATGTCGGATACCTATGAAATCACCTTCTGGTGTTTCAATTACTGCTGGTACTTTTCTAATTGCTCCAAGTGCTAAAATTGCAACTTGAGGTTGATTGATAATCGGTGTTCCCATCACATTACCAAAGGTTCCTACATTGGTTACCGTATAAGTTCCTCCTTGAATGTCTTCTGGCTTGAGTTTGTTATTTCTGGCATTATTTGCCAATTCATTCACCGCTTTTGCTAAACCAACAAGATTCATTCTGTCTGCATTCTTAATTACAGGTACGATGAGGTTACCGCTAGGCAAGGCCGCAGCCATACCAATATTGATGTCTTTTCGCTTGATGATGTTCGTTCCAGATACAGAAACGTTGATCATCGGAAAATCTTTGATGGCTTTTGCTACTGCTTCCATAAAGATTGGAGTAAAAGTGAGGTTTTCTCCTTCGCGTTTTTTGAATTCATTTTTCATGCGCTCACGCCATTTTACAATGGTAGTGACATCCGCCTCAACATATGAGGTGACATGTGGTGAAACATGTACAGACATGACCATGTGTTCAGCAATAAGTTTGCGCATGCGGTCCATCTCTATGATTTCATCTCCACTATTTGGTAAAACTACTGGTGCTTTTATAGCAGGTGTACTTTGATTGGTAGCATTGGTTGGTGCTGCTGAGCTTGCCGCCTTTGTTGCAGCCATTGTACTTGTAGGAACTACTGGAGCATTACCTCTAGAATCGAGATAGTTTAGCATATCTTTCTTAGTGACACGACCTTCTTGCCCAGTACCTTGTATGGTTGCTAATTCGGCTGTACTGATATTTTCTTTCTGAGCAATAGTGCGAACGAGGGGTGAATAAAACCTTTCATCTGTCGATTTGCTCGGTGCTTTGACTTGTTTTGGGGTGTCAATAATGGTTGTTTCTGTTTTTTGCGTTGGAGAAGTTTCAGCATCTTTTGAGTTTGAAGGAGTATCAACTTCGGTAGCAGCTTCAGTTGTGGAAAGGATTGCAATTACATCGCCAACTTGAGCAACTTGATCTTTTTCAAAAAGGATTTGAACGAGCGTGCCGGCTGCCTCAGATGGTAATTCGTTATCAACTTTGTCAGTGGCAACTTCAACGAGTGGTTCATCCATGGCAACACTATCGCCAATGTTTTTGAGCCAATTGGTAATTGTTGCTTCTGTGACGCTTTCTCCCATCTTGGGAAGACGAATTTCTATTTGTGCCATGTGTTGATATTTGATGTCGTTGATTTGCCTGCAAAATTAAGCAAATTCGGGTAATTATTAGTGTGGTTCGTTGTCGAGCTGCCTGAGTTGTAACCACACCGAGGTGAGGTCATAGGTAGGTGTGTAGGATTTTGTGTAAATAAAAGCTTGTAATTCAATCGGTTGTTGCTGGTTTAAATAGGGGTGAAGAATGACGCGTTTGCCTTTTCTTGCCGTTTCATTTTGGGGCTGTACGCCGACAAAGGAACAGCGCCCTAATAAAATTTGTATGAGATTTTTTAGATATTGTTTTGGTTTTCTAAAGTACCAAAAAATAAGTGGTGTGAAGCATAATAATGTAAGTGCTAAACCAATATCAAATAAGCGTTTGATTCGTTTATTTGCAGCTAGTTGCAGGGCGTCAAAATGAATATTGTAGTATGATCCTGCTTGATCTATGGTGGTACTTCCTATGAGATAGCTCGTATTGGGTTGCGCAATTTTATATTCTAAATCGAGGTTGGCAGTATCTGCCATGTATTGAATTATTTGTGAAGCCCCGATATCTTTGGCCGAAAAAATTAATTCGTTGAGTTGATGAACACGAATGATTTCTTCAAGTTGGTTGCTTGGGTTGTGTCGAAGTGCACGGACATCAATTTGATGAATCGCATCAATTTCTGGATAAGTTAAATTCAACAAGTCTGAAATTCGCTCATATTCAGTCTCAACAGCCAGAATACCAAAGCGTTTCTTGGGTAGTTTCCCTAAATTAATACGTCCTTTAGTGAGCAACTCCTTTAAGGACCTGGTGAGGTAAAATGAAAGCAGAAAACCTATTGAACCTAACAATATAAATAATCTAGAAAATTGCCATTCTTTTGGGAATAAGGCATAGGCAACCAAGATAGCAATAGTACCAAAAAAAGTACTTTTCCATATTTGGTGGGCGCGCGTTCCTCGGTCGTATAATCCAAAAATCCAGGTCCAAAACACCCAGGTAGTTACGTAGGCAGGGCTTAACCACTGGTAAGCCCAATCTGGAAACTGTATTTGGTATTGCTGCCATTGTTGAGCGAGCCAATAGAGTAAACTGTAAGAAATGAAGCTGTCTATCAGGGGCCAACTCAAACGAGTCATCATGCGCTTGATGATAGAGACACTGGCTCGTAAATAAATAGCTAAATGAATGGCAAAAGAGAAAATACTTGCATAACGTGCTGAAAAATGCTTCTTGGCAAAAATCACCATCGCATTGTAAAAAACAAAAACATAGTTTAAGGATCCTTTTTTTGTGCTTTCTCCTTTGTAGTGAATAATTTTTGTTTCGGGAAAATAGATGTTTTGATATCCTCCTAATTGAATGCGGTAGGATAAATCAATGTCTTCACCGTACATAAAAAAAGCTTCGTCTAATAATCCTACCTTTTTTAAGGTTTCCGAACGCATGAGCATAAATGCACCACTTAAGACATCCACTTCGTGTATTTGGTGTTCATCTAGGAAGCCCAAATGATAAGTTCCAAATTTTTTACTTTTCGGAAATAACCTAGAGAGCCCAAATATTTTATAAAAGGAAACAGCTGGAGTTGGAAGTCCTCGTTTTGATTCAGGTAAAAATCGCCCTTTGCCATCGATCATGCGCACGCCCATTCCTCCAGCGGTTGGGTGCACATCCATATAAGCGATGCATTTGTCAAAGGTATCTTGTTCCACCACGGTATCGGGGTTAAGTAACAAAACATAACGACCGTTACTTTGGTGAATGGCTTGATTGTTTGCAATGGAAAAGCCAACATTTTCAGTATTGGAAATGAGCTTTACTGTTGGAAATTTGTCTCGCACTAAGGCTGCCGATCCGTCTACACTGTTATTATCTACTACAAAAACTTCAATTTGAAGGTTTTGACTCGCGGCCACAACACTATTTAAGCACTGCTCAAGAAAGTTGACCACATTGTAGTTGACAATCACGACACTTAAGTCAAAGCGGTATTGAGCATTCATTTTTGAGCTATACAAGAAATTTCAATGTTGACACCTAGAGGAAGTTTGGATACTTCAACGGTTTGACGTGCTGGCGCCGTGTTTTTAAAATACGTAGCGTAAATCTCATTCATAGCCTGAAAATCGTTGAGATCTTTCATGAAAATACTCACCATTACAACATCGTCTTTGTGAAAGCCAGCTTCGGTCAATAAGGCATCAATATTTTGCAAAACCCTATTGGTAGCCATTTCAATGGTCTCCATTTCTAAGAGTCCTGTGTTAGGATTGATAGGAATTTGTCCGCTGATGTAAAGTGTATTTTCTTTCTGTATAGCTTGACTGTAAGGACCAACCGGTGCAGGTGCATTGGGGATTTGTATCGGTTTTTTAGCTACTGACATGCAAAGTGCTTGAATTTACTACTTTTGCAAAGTAACAAAAAACAAGCTACGTGAGGGTTCTTTTGATTGATTTTTATGACTCTTTTACGTACAATTTGGCCCATTACCTAGAAGCATTGGAGCTAGATTTAAAAGTTGTCCGCTATGACCAGCTTTCTGACTTCCCTTTTCATGAGGTAGACGCTATCGTCTTATCTCCGGGCCCAGGATTGCCCAATGAAAAAATCGGCTTAAATGCCCTTTTGAATGCATTGATTGGTAAAAAACCAATTTTAGGTGTCTGCCTAGGCATGCAAGCATTGGTGGAGTTTTTAGGTGGCAAGCTCATTAATCAAGCAATAGTGAAACACGGAGTTCAGGAAAGCATAGAGATCTCAAATCAAAATGGTTTATTTACGAAGTTGCCATCATGCATTCAAGTTGGATTATATCATTCTTGGATGGTTAGTTGTCCAGAAAGTTGGATCACAGCCAGGAGTCTTGCTGGTGTGCCAATGGCCTTCGAAAGATCCGATCTCAAACTTTACGGCGTACAATTTCATCCCGAATCAGTTCTAACACCTTTTGGGAGAGAAATTTTAAGCAATTTCATACAAATTGTTCAGCATGGCTAGGTTTTTTATCTTCAGTTTATTCTTTTTCATTGGCGTTTGTGCAAAAGCGCAATCTTGCACCGGACTTTGGATCACCATAGACGACGCAACGGGTTACAAAAAGTCAATTGTCGAGCTTTATAAAAAGGAAGGCGTGCTTTATGGTAAGGTTGTTTACATCTACAAGCGCGGTAAAGATGGTCCCCATTCCAAATGTACAGAGTGCTCGGGTAAACTCTATAATCAACCCATTTTAGGAATGTTGATTGCCAAGCAACTAAAGTGGAATGGTTCAGAATGGGAGGGAGGTACAATCTTAGATCCAGATAATGGTAAAACATACACCTGTTCTATTTGGTTAAACGGCTCAGATCCTGATAAATTAAATGTGCGGGGCTATATTGGTCCATTTTATAGAACACAAGAATGGATTCGTGTGGATAAAATACCAGTGGACTAAAACCTTTTTGTATAACTTTTGTTCTAGCTTGATACGATCAATCTTCAACAAAAAAAAATGAAACAAATTCTTCAATTACTTTTCGTTTCAGTCGCTCCTTTTTACTTTTTTGCCCAAAATGGAATGCTGTCTGGTAAAATAACTAATGCAGCAAATGGCAGCTCCGTATCCCCAGCAAAAATTACAATTATTGAATTGCAGTTGCTCAAGGCCGTCGACTTAGATGGTCGCTTCACCTTCGAGTCGCTCAACCCTGGCATCTATACCATAAAAGTGACTGCACCAGGGTTCAACGAAAAGATACAATCCGAAGTACTTATTACCAATGCAAGGCCTACTGATCTGAACATCGAACTTGAAGAAAGAGTCCAGACTGCAAAGGATGTTAAAGTAAGCGCAGCACCCTTTCAACGTAAAGTTGAATCTCCAAATTCACTCAAAACACTAAGCGCCACAGAGATTGAACGTTTGCCAGGAGCAAACAGAGATGTGAGTAAGGTAATAGCTGCACTTCCAGGTGTAGCAGCTCGTGCTACTTTTCGTAATGACATCATTATAAGAGGCGGTTCTCCGGGAGAAAATAAATTTTATTTGGATGGCATTGAAGTGCCCAATATCAATCACTTCGCGACACAAGGGAGTAGTGGGGGTCCAGTAGGATTACTAAATGTTAACTTCATCCGTGAAGTGGAATTTTATTCAGGGGCTTTTCCAGCGAACCGTGCCAATGGGCTTTCCTCTGTACTATCTTTTAAGCAGAAAGATGGAAACAAGGATGCATTGATTACTAATTTTGCATTAGGTTCATCGGATGCGGCACTCACTTTTGATGGGCCAATTGGCGAAAATGGTGATTTTATTTTTTCAGTTCGTCGTTCTTACTTGCAATTCCTTTTTGCTGCACTTAAGTTGCCAATCTTACCTACCTACAATGATTATCAATTCAAACTGAATTTTCGATTAGACCCAAAAAACAAGTTATCTATTATAGGACTTGGAGCGCTTGATCAGTTTGGATTAAATACAAGTGTCAACGATGGGCTTACCGATACCGTACAGGTGGAGTACAATAATTTTATCCTAGGGAATTTACCTCAGCAAGGACAGTGGAATTATACAATGGGTGCTGTTTGGCAGCATTCCTCTAAATCTTCAATACAGACAGTTGTTTTGAGTCGAAATATGCTCAATAATAGAGCATATCGCTACAAAGACATGATTGAAACGCCATCAAATTTACTGCAAGATTACACCTCTTTTGAAGCTGAGAATAAGTTGCGCTTTGAGCACACGTACCTCAAAAACGGGTGGCGCTGGAATATAGGTGCAGGTTATGAATATGCGAAATATTTTTCCGATACTTATCAAAAACTCACCATTTTCGGGCAACCTGCGGTTCTAGATTTTGAATCTATCTTAAAGCTTCATAAATATGCTTTATTTTCTCAGGTGAGTCGGGCATTTGTAAATGAACGACTTCGCCTTTCGATGGGTATCCGTGCCGACGGAACTTCATACAGTTCACAAATGAGTAATCCATTTAAGCAGTTTTCACCGATGTTTTCAGCATCTTATCGCTTAACCGAGGATTGGGCTATTAATGCAAACGTAGCACGCTATCACCAATTACCTGCATACACAATTCTTGGTTTCCGAAATGCTGCGGGAGATCTGGTTAATCAACAAAATGGGGTAAAATATATTCAAGCAGATCATTTCGTCTTAGGTACAGAATACTTACTCAAATGGAATGCAAGAGTAACGCTGGAGGGTTTTTATAAAAAGTATAATTTATACCCATTTTCTTTGAAAGATTCTATCTCTTTAGCAAACATCGGATCTGATTTTGGTGTTGTTGGAAATGAGGCCATTTCATCCACTTCGAGCGGTCGTAGTTATGGAGCCGAGTTTTTGTATCAACAAAAATTATACAAAGGTTTTTATGCCGTGTTAGCCTATACTTGGGTGCGTTCAGAGTTTCTTAACAAGAATAATGTTTATGTCCCAACTTCATGGGATAGCCGTCATATTGTATCCCTCACGGGCGGCAAACGATTTAAAAACGGGTGGGAATTTGGAATGCGTTGGTTGTTTTCAGGAGGAGCACCGTACACCCCATACGATATTGCCACTTCGAGCTTGGCCACTAATTGGGATGTAAATGGTATTGGAGTGCTTGATTATGCTCAATTAAATACGCAACGTGAGAGCAGTTTTCATCAACTCAATGTGCGTGTAGATAAAAAGCTCTACTTAGATAAATTCAATATGAACTTCTATTTTGATGTTCAAAACCTTTATGGTTATAAGACTCAAGTTGCTCCCATATTATTGGTAGAAACAGATGCGAATAATCAACCCGTTGTTGATCCAAACGACCCAACTCGTTATCAGACAAAATTACTCGATAATGCTTCTGGAATTGTGCAGCCAACCTTAGGTATTATTATTGAATTTATCACCAAGAAAAGCAAGTAGTGGCTTTGCTTTTTTAAAAAAGTGGTATCTTTGCACCCAAATTAAAGAAAAACATGGCAACCAACAGAACTTTTACAATGCTTAAACCCGATGCAATCGAAAACGGGCACATGGGCAAGATCATCGACATGATCATCAACGCTGGTTTCAGCATTAAAGCAATGAAATATACGCAGCTATCTGAAGCACAAGCAAAAGAATTTTATGCAGTTCACGCTGAGCGTCCTTTCTATGGTGAATTAGTTGAGTACATGACTAGCGGTCCTATTGTTGCAGCTATTCTTGAAAAAGAGAATGCAGTTGCTGATTTTCGTGCCCTTATTGGTGCTACCGATCCTGCAGAAGCAGCAGACGGTACAATTCGCAAGGCTTATGCTGAAAGCAAAGGTCGCAATGCCGTTCATGGTTCTGATTCAGACGAGAATGCTGAAATTGAAGGAAAATTCCATTTTACAGCGAACGAAATTTTTTAATTTCGTTTTTAATATCGTATAAAAGACCGCTACAGCGGTCTTTTTTTATGTAAGACCCTATGAGATTCACAGAAGCCACAGAAAAACGCCGCACTTTCGGAATCATCTCCCATCCAGATGCAGGTAAGACAACTCTTACTGAAAAACTTTTACTCTTTGGTGGAGCTATTCAAACTGCTGGTGCTGTTAAAAACAACAAAATCAAGAAGTCAGCTACTTCCGATTTCATGGAAATAGAAAAGCAACGCGGTATCTCCGTAGCAACTTCTGTGATGGCTTTTGCATATAACGGTAAGCAAATCAATATCCTTGATACACCTGGTCATAAAGATTTTGCCGAAGATACCTTTCGAACTTTAACAGCCGTAGACAGCGTAATTTTGGTTATTGACTGTGCTAATGGGGTAGAGGCCCAAACGGAGCGCCTGATGGAAGTCTGCCGGATGCGCAAAACGCCTGTGATCATTTTCATCAATAAGATGGACCGCGATGGAAAAGAAGCTTTTGATTTACTTGATGAACTCGAGTCAAAATTAGCGATTAAAGTACGTCCCCTCACATGGCCAATTGGCATGGGTGATCGTTTTCAAGGGGTTTACAATATATATCAAAAAGGCTTGAATTTATTTTCAGCCAATAAAACTAAAATTGAGGAAGACGTTGTTTCTATTGCAGATCTAACAGATCCCTTACTTGATCAAATTATTGGTGAAAATCCCGCTGAAGAGCTTCGTGAAGAAATAGATACAATTGAAGGTGTTTATGATGCTTTTGATCGCAACACTTACCTAGCAGGTGATGTTGCTCCTGTATTCTTTGGTTCAGCTGTAAATAACTTTGGGGTCAAAGAACTTTTGGATACTTTTTGTGAGATATCTCCTTCACCGCAGGGTAGAGAAAGTGACACACGGATGGTTGCGCCAGATGACGAGCGTTTCTCAGGTTTTGTATTTAAAATCCACGCCAATCTCGACCCTAAGCACCGAGATCGTATTGCTTTTTTACGAATTGTATCGGGGCGTTTTGAACGCAATAAATTTTACCATCATGTGCGCCTAGCCAAAGACATGAAATTTCCAAATCCAACCTCGTTTATGGCACAAGATAAAAGCGTTATCGATGATGCCTATCCTGGGGACGTAATTGGACTCTACGACACCGGATCTTTTAAAATTGGCGATACACTTACTACAGGTGAAAAAATGATGTTCAAAGGCATTCCTTCATTTTCACCCGAAATTTTTCAAGAATTGGAAAATCTCGATCCGCTCAAGTCGAAGCAACTCGATAAAGGTATACGTCAGCTAATTGACGAAGGAGTTGCTCAATTGTTTGTTCAACAACCAGGCAACAGAAAAATTGTTGGCACTGTCGGCCAATTACAATTTGAGGTCATTAATTATCGACTAATCCATGAATATGGTGCCAATTGTCGCTTTGTACCTCGTAATTATTTCAAGGCCTGCTGGATTACCACCACCAACCAAGAACAACTCGTGAATTTTCAACGAGCTAAGAGTAATTATCTTGCTTTAGATAAAGATGAGAATTTAGTGTTCTTAGCCGAGACACCATTTTTATTGCAAATGGCTGAACAAGACTATCCGGATTTGACCTTTCATCTGACCTCCGCTTTTAAATTGGAATTATAGTGATTTCTTGATGTTAGTCAATAAATACATGTCTGAAATTACGTAATTTTAGATAAAAATTGCGGTCATGAGTACATCTTTCGAACGTCGATCCTTTCTCTCTCGCCTTGGCCTTGGCTTAGGAGCTACATTTCTTCTTCCCTTTCAAAATTGGGGTAAGTCCAAATCTATTGATATGCCTTCATTGATTCAAAAAATTCGTCCACTCGGTTTTCAGTGGGAAACCCTCGATCCATTTTTATTCTGTGTGCACCATGAAGATTTCTTTCCAAAAGGTAACTCAGCACTTGGTCCAGATCCGAAAAACTTTGAGGGCCGTCATATGGGTCAAGATTTCATTGTGAAGGACGGCTTTCGCATGTATCATGGTTCCACCGTTCCTGGCTTCCCCGGACACCCACATCGCGGTTTTGAAACCATTACAGTCGTTAGAACCGGTTTAGTGGATCATGCCGATAGCATGGGAGCTGCAGGGCGTTATGGCAACGGTGATGTCCAATGGATGACTGCAGGTAAGGGCGTGCAGCATGCAGAAATGTTCCCATTGCTGAACCAAGACAAAGAGAACCCCCTAGAACTTTTTCAGATTTGGCTTAATTTACCCAAACGCAGTAAAATGGTGGAGCCGCATTTTAAAATGCTTTGGGCTGAGTCAGTTCCAAAGTTCACTACTTCTTCGCCTTCAGGTCATACGCATATTGAGGTTCTTGTCGGAAAACTAGATCACTACCAATCATCCAATACTCCTCCAAATTCTTGGGCGGCAGATCCTGATAATCATGTTGCGATTTATAACATACACTTAGAACCTGGAGCAACATTTATTTTACCTGCAAGTGCACCTGGTGTCAATCGTAGTATTTATTATTACGAAGGAAACGGACTAAAAATTGCAGATCAAGAAATTGCTCATTACCATGCCGCTGATGTAGACGCTTCACAGGTTTGTTCACTCATAAATGGAACTGAAGTTTCTAAAGTTTTGGTGCTGCAGGGACGCCCGATCAACGAACCTGTTGTCCAGCATGGTCCATTTGTCATGAATTCCAAAGAAGAGATTTACGAAGCTTTCCAAGATTATCAAAACACTCAATTTGGTGGCTGGCCCTGGCCGCGTTACGACCAAGTCCACGATGCAACCCTAGGACGTTTTGCAAAGCATGCAGATGGTCGGGTAGATGAGCCATTAGGTTAAGTAATATCTCATACAAACCGCTGTTGTTACTTGCATCATTAGGTTCGTAATATCGATCAAATTTTTGAAAATTTACCTCATAAAAAAAGCACCTTTTTGAGGTGCTTTTTAAGGAGTGATTCCGCTGGGGCTCGAACCCAGGGCCCATACATTAAAAGTGTATTGCTCTACCAGCTGAGCTACGGAATCTGCCGTTTTGAGGGTGCAAATATACAACTATTGTTTGGATACAGCAAGGGAATTTATAGTAAATTTGATAAAAAATAATGCATATTCGGCAATTGATTGATTGCCAAGCGACTAATGGCAGATCATAATACAATATTTTTAATAGGAATGATGGGGAGTGGAAAGTCAACGATTGGCTCTGCTCTTGCTGAAATGCTTAATAGGCCATTTCTAGATACTGATATTGAAATTGAAAGACTCGAAGGGCGCTCGGTAACAAAAATTTTTGAGGAATCGGGAGAAGTCTACTTTAGAGAAAAAGAACAAGAGTGGATAATGCACATGCCCAACCAATCAGCAGTTGTTGCATGTGGAGGTGGACTACCTTGCTTTTATGACAACATAGAACTTTTGAAGTCAAAAGGAATGGTGGTATATCTAGAAGGAAAACAAGAGGTGCTTTTTGAACGGATTAAAAATACAAGTCAAAGACCAAAACTGCGCACATTGCTAGATTTTGAGCACCTATTGAAACAACGTAAGTCTTACTATGAAAAAGCTCATGTGAAGATTGATGCCAACCAAAGTCTTAGAAACATTTGTACAGAATTGTATTCATTGATACAACTCGATCAATAAATATCCTTTTTGAATCCGACTGCGAAATTAAAATAAAGTGGAGAGATGAATTCTGTAGAAGCCGCTGTGTTGTTACTGAAATTTGCCAACAAGAGGTAGTTCAGAGAAACATCTGCGTAAATGGTACCAACCGCTGGCATGGTGTATTTGAGACCACCTTGTAAATAACCACCGAGATTAAATATACGACCTTTGATGATTTCACTAGGATCTACTTGGTGCGTTTGTTCCCAGCTATATGCTCCGGTCACATCGCGACTTTCATAGGATTTAACAACCTGACCGATGTTGATTATCAAGCCTGAACCACCATAGCCTGAAAAACCATTGTCATAATCATTTCCTATATAATAGCGATTTCCACCTTCAAGGGTAAAATAACTTGTTTTATAGCGGCTATTCACTGCCAAGATATAGGGATTTACGTTGTTGTTAATACCCGTAACGTAACTGGTGATTGTATCATAATTTGCCCGTGGTAATGCATAGGAGAATCTACCATAAAGTGTGACGTCGCCGCTCCGAGGAATTTCTAAGTGAGCGTGAATGGCAGGCATAGTCGTTCTTTGATTAGGGAGCCCCTGGGTATTGAAAAACTTATTTAGGCTCATGCCACCGCCATAACTAAATTGGGCGTAAAGTTGCACTTGGATGAATGCAAATAATAAGAGTAGAAAAAATGGTTTCATGAAAATAGCTTAACAATAATCGTTCCAACAAAAATAGGGCCTTTTGTCGTGGTTTTTTTGTGATTGTAATTGTTTTTAATCTAAATTTGTTTATTATGTCTCGCACACAATACTTCTTTTCCTTTGTTCTTGCAACTATTTCCTTCATAGCTGCAAGGTCAATCCAACGCGAGGGTATCGAAAATTACTACCAACAAGTTGCTGCTGGTTTTCAGAAAGAAGAAGGGTTTATAGATTTTGAACATCCTACTTCAGTACAATATCTGCCAATGGGCTTACAGCCATTTAGCGCAGTATCCTCCTTAGATTCCATTCAATCAATTGCCCTTAGCCAAGACTCACTACACATTATTCGCTATCAAGGTCAAACCAATACATTTACACCTTTGTTTGATCTTCCAACGGATCGCAAGATCACACAAATTACAGGTTACGATTCAACACTTGTGCTCCTAGATCAAACTCAGCAATTGCACTTTTTGAGTTTCCCTTACCGTTTTGACGAAGCACCTTCATGCCCTTTACAGCGAGAAGAAGGGGCATCCCAATTGCTTTGTTACCATCCTTCTTTGAAGCGCATTTTAGTACTCAATAGCACCCTCCAAGAAAATGGTGAGCGTCGTTTTGTTTGTCAAACTTTTCATTTAGCCAAACGTCAGTTAAGCCAAGTGCCTCTTTTTTCATTTGAAAGTAAAGAACTTCAATTTGAACCCATAGCACTTGCAGTGCAACCGCATTCAAATGAACTGTATCTCTTGTCAAATACTGGTGAAGTTGTTATTCTCAATCAAGAGGGTGTCCTTTTAGGAAGACACCAACTACCTGAAAGTATTCTTGAGCCTAGACTCCTATCTTTTGATTTAAATGGTGATCTTATTGCCATGGACGCCAATACCCTACACCCTGTTATTCTTCGTTTACCTTGGCAAAAAATAATTTCTAAGCAAGGGCCCCTCGTTAAATAAGCCATCAAGAACGGACAAGTTTCCTATAAATTCAGTTTTGTAGCTAAACACTTGTTGGTATGCATATGTCGGATTAAAAGACCGACCCAACCATTGTTTTTTATCCATACTTGCCTTGCCTGTATAATTTGGGCTCCATTCTATTTTTAACTCAAGCCCTAAAGCCTGATTGATCCAAAGAAGAATGGAATGATTTAATTCATAAACATAGCTGTATTTTTGATTAAAAATTGCTCGTATGTCATGTGCGTAATGTTCAAAATACGGTGCATTGGCATATGCACTTTCTATGGCTCTCCAATGTTCAGCTTGCCAATTTTTACTGTAATCAATTTTTAGAGCTTGCATTGTTTGCTTGCCACTACTGTTATGTAAGATGGGTAAGTTGAGCTGTATGACTCCATTCGAGCTGAGAATTTCTGCTCTTGTACGAATACTTTGCTTCACAAAATGCTCGTGTAGGTCAATGGCAATATCAGGTTGTTGAAGTAAAGCACGCACGTATGCTAAGGAAGGAAAATACGCAGACGCTACTACTTGTTTCATTTAGTCAATAAAGCGGAAAATACGGTCAAAACGAATTCCCATAAAACTATCAACAAATGGAGACTTGGAGAACCAAATAAAGGATGCGCGACCTACAATATGATCCTCAGGCACAAAGCCCCAAACTCGAGAATCTGCTGAATGAAAGCGATTATCTCCCATCATCCAGTAGTAATTCATGGCGAAACGATAACTATTTGCTAGCTTACCATCGATGTAAATTTTATTTCCTTTAATGGACAATTTATGCCCTTCATAAGCACTGATGATACGCTTATACCAGGCGATATTTTGGATATTAATGGCTATGCGTTGACCTTTTCGAGGGATTTGGAAACGCAAAAAGTCGGTCATGGTATTATTAACATTCAGGTCTTTAGGGAACTGGTCTAGGTTAGAAATGAGTTGCATAGGGTTCACTTTGGTGTAACTATTGGCAATAATGTCGCTGTATTGTGGATAACGAATTTTAGTAAGTTTAACCTTGAAATCTGCTTCTATTTGTTGTTTTTCCTTTCGGGTAAGATTCAAGATATAATATTGCGCATCAGAAATTGCGTCAAAATCTGTTCTGGCACCATCAGCAGAATTTTCAAGACCATAGCGCTCAAGCATTTCTTCAACAGAAGGGAAACTCACCTTGGTTTTTTCGATTCTGTAAAGTAAAGCTTGACCAGGTGCAACGTAGGCCTTTTTACCATTGACATAAAGTACGGAGTTTTGAATTTCAAGTATGTCCCCAGGGATTCCTACGCATCGTTTGATGTAATTTTCACGTTTGTCTACTGGTCTGAAGATAAGTCCGCCGTGAGTTAGACCATTTGCAAATTCTTGAGAATTCAGCGGGAAGTATCCTGCATTAAAATGAGCTCTTGCACGTGACTTCCATTGATCGAAGCTGGCTATATATTCATAGTAAAGGTTTTGCTGTCCCAAAGAATCAAGACCCGAGAGATTTTGATTGCGTTTACTATTGATAAACTGACTGAATGCTTCTTGATTAACAAGTCCATGAAAGTCATGGCCCATAAGGCCACTAGGCGTACGAGGGTCAAGAATAGCGGTGTCACCTGACGGGAAATTGAAGACGACAACATCATTGCGTTCAATTTTACTCCAGCCAGGTAATCGGGTATAGGTGCCTTTTTCCCAAGTAAGGTAAGATTTAATATTGACAAGTGGGACAATGTTATGCACTAGCGGATAGGAGAGGGGAGTGATTGGTACTTTGGAGCCGTATGCCAGTTTATTTACAAATAAAAAGTCGCCAACTACCATTGTTTTTTCCATAGAACCTGTAGGGATCTGAAAAGGCTCAAAAGAGTATGTTCGAATCACAGCAGCTGCAACTAATGCCCAGACAAATGAATCACCGTATTCTTTTACACGCGGTTTGCTTCCGGGTTTATCTCTAGATATTTTGTCAAGTACAATTGCAATGATGTGCCCAATTACTGGTAAGGCCATGAATAAAATAATATGATCGCCCCATTTGCGCTGTTCAAGCTCTTTTGAATTTGCCCAGTTTGTGGCTGGTCCGTATTGAATTTCTTGGTCTTTTGCGACTTTTGTAAACAATAAATAAGGAAAGAATAGGCCTTGGAGTGTATCTGTAAAACTAAAAAATTTGAATCTGCGAAGGACGCTAACATTGATGGTCATTAGCATCACAAGGTGCACCCCCGGAAAGACAAGTAATAAAGACCACCATGGTTTGTTGAGTACTTCTTTGAATAAGATGAAATAGTTATAACCCGGCACCATGGCTTCCCATGATTTACGCCCTAATTGAGGAAACATGCGGTGCCACTGTGCGATGTATGGGTGGACTAGAATAAGAAGATAGAAATAAATGAAACTCATAGTTTATTTTTTAAGACGTCAGCCATAGTGAAAATACCTGTACGCTGATAAATGAATTCAGAGGCAAGGATTGCTCCAAGTGCAAAGCCTTTGCGATTATGGGCAATATGTTCGATGCGAATGCTGTCAATTTCGCTGTTGTAGCTAATTTCATGTGTACCTGGCACATCTGGAGAGCGATGGGCTTGAACTGGAATTTGTTGGGAATTTGTTGGTTCGAGGGCCCAGCCAGTATAGTTTGAATTGTTGTCGAGAATGTCGTTGAGTAAACTCACCGCAGTGCCACTTGGCGCATCTAGTTTTTGAACGTGATGCGTTTCGCTTACGTTGATTTGATAAGCAATATGGTCTTTCATTAGGGCTGCAAGTTGACGATTTAGTTCAAAAAACAAATTTACGCCTACGCTAAAATTACTGGCATAAAGAAGCGCACCATTGGATTTCTTTACTAGTTCTGTGATTGCTGTAAGTGCATCTTGCCATGCGGTTGTACCGACAACAATGGGGACATGCTTTTGGACACAATAAGCAATGTGTTTAGGCGCAAGTTCAGGCCGTGTAAATTCAATACAGACATCTACTGCAGACCAATCAATACTATCTAGTGAGATTTGCGAATTGATTTTTGCTACGACTTGGTGTCCGCGCTCAATTGCTATGGTTTCAATGGCTTTTCCCATTTTTCCGTAACCGAGTAGTACAATTCTCATGGCTTAAAGATACAATTTATCAACGAAAGGTTAGTTGGATGCGCGCACCTACATATTGGTTAGGAAGTACCTGCGGCTCTATTTGCAAACTTAAATTTGGATGCGTGTCAAAGTGAACGAAATGTGCGGATGCACCTGCCTCTGCAATTTGAAAAAGATATATTGCAGCAAATCCAAGTATCGAAAGGTCTCTCCAGTCTAGGTATTGACGGTATAGTTGCAATACAGCTTGATCGTCATACGAAGCCCAACTAGGATTGAGCATACCTCCACTGAGCCGATTCGTATATTCCTGTTTAAGACTCTTTTGGGTTTGTTGATTGCTTATTAAAAAATAACTAGCGGCACCAAGCCCGCCATAGATGAGTGGTACTTTCCATACAGCCTGAAAGTTTGGTCCATCAATTGAGTTTCTGATTTGACCCAAGCCTGGTACTACGGCAGAGGCAAGCATGCTCTTTTGGTGGTACTTTAGTTTAAGACTATCCTTGGGCGCTTTGACTTCTTGCGCAAAATAAGAAGATGTAAATAAAATGAAGTAGCAAAAAAACCTCATTTTGATTTTTTGAGCATTTCTATTAGGCGCTGTAAATCTGCTTCATGAGCGAAGTGCACAATCAGTTTACCTTTTCCTTCAGGGGTTTTATCTATACTTACTTTGGTTCCAAGTTGTTCGGTAAGATAGGAGAGATATAGTTTTTCTGTGGTACTTAGTGTTGGTTTGGCTTTGGTGCTAGATCCGCTCGGCGTAGCTTTTTTAGCAAGTTCCGGTTTAGAGAGTGCTTCTACGTCTCGAACTGAGAGCTGTTCTTGTAAAATGCGAGCTAAAGCTTGCAGTTGTTCTTTTTCTGAGGACAATGAAAGGAGTGCCCTTGCATGCCCCATAGTTATTTGCTTGTCACGCACAGCAGCTTGAATAGCAACAGGAAGTTTGAGCAAGCGAAGGTGATTGGCAATGTGCGAACGAGACTTGGCTACTTTTTCTGAGAGTTGTTCCTGGGTGAGCTTGCATTCTTCTAGTAAGCGTTCATAGGATAGGGCCACCTCAATGGAATTAAGGTCTTCGCGTTGAATATTTTCTACGAGCGCCATTTCTAGCATCGTTTGATCATTGGCAATACGAACATAAGCAGGTACCTCTGTAAGGCCTGCGAGTTGAGCCGCTCTGAATCTGCGTTCCCCGGAAATAAGCTGATACCGATCTCTACCCATTTTACGTACCGTCAGAGGCTGTATAATTCCATGTGATTGGATAGAAGTTTTGAGCTCCTCTAATGCATTTCGCTCAAAATGAGTTCTTGGATTGAAAGGGTTGGCTTCAATTAATGATATAGATAGGAGTGCGACAGCTCCAGCTGGAACTACACTTGCACCAGTGATATCCGTTTCAGAGTTTTGAAGTAGTGCACTTAGGCCACGGCCCAAGGCAGGTTGTTTTTTTGCATTAGAGCTCATGATCTATTTCGATGATTTTGTCGTCGTTTCCGATTCTGGTAAGGTCGTTTTTTTGCAGCAATTCGCGCGCAAAATTCAAGTAATTAATAGCACCCTTAGAGGATGCGTCATGCATGACTACTGTATGTCCATGGCTCGATGCTTCACTGAGCGTTGTGTTGCGGTGAATGACTGTATCGAAAACTAATTCTTGGAAATGCGTTTTCACTTCATCTACTACTTGATTTGCCAAGCGCAAACGGGTATCGTACATAGTAAGAATCATGCCTTCAATTTCCAATGATGGATTCAGTCTGCCTTGCACAATCTTAATAGTGTTGAGTAACTTACTGAGTCCCTCTAGGGCAAAGTACTCACACTGTACGGGGATCATGACTGAATCTGCAGCAACCAGGGCATTGACTGTAATCAGACCGAGTGAAGGTGAACAGTCAATAAGAATGAAATCATAGTCGTTTTTGATTTGCTCAAGAGCCGCCTTGAGCAAGTATTCTCGATTGGGCATGTTGATCATCTCAAGTTCAGCACCAACTAGGTCGACATGAGACGGCAGAATAAATAAGTTCGGATTGCTAGTTTCGAGAATTGCCTCCTGAGCAGGCCTGTTATTCACCAAGCAATCGTAGATGTTTTTTACCGATTTTGGGTCAAAACCTGTGCCAGAAGTAGAATTTGCTTGAGGGTCCGCATCGATGATTAAGGTCTTGTATTCAAGTACCCCAAGACAACCACCTAAATTAATGGCTGTAGTTGTTTTTCCGACGCCTCCTTTTTGGTTGGCAATGGCAATAATTTTACCCATGATTGTTCTATTGAGCTATAAAATTACAAGTTGTTAAGCATACTTTTGAGCTCGAGAAAAGGAACTTATTAACCATTTTCATACACTTGCTGTCAATATCGTTCATTCACAGTAGATTAGCGCAAGGTAAGACTTTGGTATTTTTAATTATTTTTGACTTCATGAAATCAACTCGGTATTTTCATATCGGCAGCGATCCTTCCAATGATCAACAAATTGATGGCCCTAATGTCACGTCTTTTCATGTCGTATTATATCAAGATTACTTGGGAAACGTTTGGGTGTGCAGTCAAACTGCAGGTTCTGCTTATTCATTGAATGAAGTCTTAGAAAATCGTACCCAACGGTTAGTGCCGGGTAATGAACTTTATATCGGAGCAGAGCCAATAAATTGGATGTCTATTTTTGGTGTCTCTGTTGCTGAAATTGAAAAGATTTCTGTCGAGAAAAAAGCGAATGAAGTAGTGCAAAAAAAGATGAATTTACAATTGGTATTGATCTACCTAGCTATTGCGACTATCCTTTTTTTGATGGCTTTTTATTTATAGCACTAAAAAAAACATGATTCCTGTATTCTGAATCAGAAATAATTTGTAATATTGCACCCCCGTTCAGTTGAATTGGGCTAAATTTTCAGAGATGAACGTCATTAAACAAATCGAGCAGGAGCTAATCGCTAAAAATGAAATACCAGCTTTCGGAGCAGGTGACACCATTATTGTTTCATACCGTATTGTAGAAGGTAACAAGGAACGTATCCAACAATTCCAAGGTGTTGTTTTACAACGTCGTGGTGCAGGAGCAACCGAAACCTTTACCATTCGTAAAATGTCAGGTAATATCGGGGTAGAGCGTATTATTCCTGTCAATTCACCTTTCATTGATAGAATTACAATCGTTAAGCGTGGTGCAGTACGTAGAGCTCGTATATTCTACTTCCGTGAGCGTACAGGTAAATCAGCACGTATTCGTGAGAAAAAGAACTTTGCTAAATAAGCAAATGCAAATAAACATTTAAAAGGAGCTTCGGCTCCTTTTTTTATGGCTATAATTTTTATCAGTTGATCCCGATAATTTGGAATTCAGTACGACGATTGAGCGCTCTTTGCTCAGAAGAGTCATTGGCTACTCTTGGTTGTGTTTCACCGAATCCTTTATATTGCATGCGTTCTTTTTGAACACCTAAATCTGCAAGAAAATCCGCAACTGCTTTGGCACGCTCTTCTGAAAGTTTCTGATTGCGTTCAGCATCGCCGATGTCGTCTGTGTGCCCATTGATTTGAATCCGAAGACTGGGTTGCGCTATTAAGTATGCTGCAAAACCCTGTAATAAGAATTGAGCGTTTGAACTGAGTAGCGCAGCATCTGTATCAAAGACTATGGCTTCAATTACATATGCATCTCCTTCCCTTAAAGTATCAATTTGAAGCGGACTGATTTCAATTTTAGAGCTATTGTTTTGAAGTTGCTCCTTTTCGATGAGTTGAGCTTGAAAACTGAAATTCTCCTTTGTTGTTTCAACAATTAATGGTTGATCAACATGAACCGCAAGAGCATAACTACCATCTTCATTACTTAATGTGATTTGTTGAACATCTGGTTGGTCTTGGTAGCGCACCTTTATTTCTGCAGCAACAACTCCATTTCCATTGATATCTTGAAGTTTTCCAGTTAAGATTCGTGTTTCTTTCGGGCGAGCGGCCGCGTGTAACTCAAAACTAAAGATATCCCAATTGGAACCTTGTTGGCTAGAAAAAAAAGCCTGTTTTCCATCTGTGGAGACAAATAAGCCCAATTCATCGCCATCAGTGTTTATTGGATAACCAAGATTTTGAATTGGTCCCCAGCCATTTGCTTCCTTGCGCATCATATAAATATCTAGGCCTCCCATGCCAGGTCGTTGTCTGCTACTTTCGGAAACAAAATAAAAAGTTTCGCCATCTTGATGGAAAAAAGGACTCTTATCTTTGCCAGATGTATTGACTAGCGTAAAAGGTTGAGCAGGACCCCATTGCCCATCCGGTTGTTTGGTGCTAAAGTAAATATCATTGTCTTGGCTACCTTTTCTTTGACTTGTAAAATAAAGTATTTTGCCGTCTGCAGACAAGGACGGTTGAGCTTCCCATCCATCCTTAGTATTGATGTTTGGACCAAGATTTTTAAGTTTGGACCATTCATATTGGTCGCTTGTCCCTTGCTTAACTTGGAAACGACTGCTGTATAAATCGCAATTCAAATAATCTTTATTATATATTTTTTCAACCTTACAGGCACATAAAATCAATTCGCGGTTATCTGCAGATAAACTTGCGGAACCGTAATTGGTGAATTGTCCATCATTGAAAGGATGAGGTAAGGCATTTCCATTTGTAAATTCAAGCGAATTCAAATGGTTAGCTACAGTAAACTCTTCTTGAACATATCCAGAGATATCACCAAGGTTTGTTTTATCTGCCTTTCTTGTAAAGAAGAGCAACGAATTATCAGGACTGAGCATCGGGAAGTATTCATCTTGCTGTGTGCATACTCCGCCGACACGTTGGACTTCAAATGGAACTGGTTGTTTTTGAGCGTCGATTGGAAAGCGCAACTCGTTATACACTGGTAAAATTTCTGATTTAAATTTGTTGTAATTAGCAGCTTGTTCACCGGGGTAAAGTGAGTCAAAAGACATATAAGATTCGAGATAGGTGAGTGCGGCTTTTCTTTCACTAAAACTGTAGAGCAATCTGGCTGAATAGAAATAGGCGTCCGAATGAAAACTCGGGCATTTTTGAATACTTGCCTGATAAAATAGCAATGATTTTTGAAGAAGTTTTTCTGCTTCAGTTCTGTTTTTTGGTAATAGCACCATTCCTTGTTGGTAGTGAATGCGTCCTAAATAAAAGTAAGCTTGTACGTTGTCTGGATACTTGCTAATTACTGCAGCTAACCCTTTCACTTGATCCTCAAAAGAAGCTGAATTGATGGCTACTTCAAGCGCTTTGTTGACTTTTTTGTCTGAAGTATTGCAATTATTGCTTTGTGACCAACTCTGTTGACTAATAAAAACGAGGAAATAAAATAGGAAGAGCGTAATTAATTTCATCAATAACGTTTAACGTAGCAAGGTAAAAAAGTTACATTTTTTCGATGATTTCTGAACAATATTGACAGTCAGATTCACTCACATTTAAATGCGTCACCATGCGGATCATACCAGGTCCAAAAGCCATGCATAAGATGCCTTTATTCTTCAATGCTTCAATAAAAAGGTCTCGTTGCTCAGGGTCTTTAAGCATGGCTACCACTATATTAGTTTGAACAGGTAGCACACTTTCGATTTTACCACAGTTTTGAAGTGCCTCGCCTAAGCGAAGTGCGTGGAGGTGGTCAACTTTAAGGCGATCTACGTTGTATTTGAGCGCATACAATCCTCCGGAAGCAATAATGCCAGCTTGACGCATTCCTCCTCCAAAAACTTTACGCACGCGTCGTGCTTTCTCTATAAATGCAGCGCTACCAATTAATAAGGAGCCTACAGGTGCGCCTAGACCTTTTGATAAACACACTGAAATACTGTCGTAAAATGCACCATAAGTTGCTGCTGGCAGCTGATTGACAGCCAGGGCATTAAATACGCGGGCACCATCCAAATGCAGTGGCAAGTTTTGGGCTTTGCAAAATGCACTGATGCGTGCCAATTCTTCGGTATCGTATACTGCACCACCACCACGGTTTGCAGTATCCTCTATGGATACAAGTTGGGTAAGCGGAAAGTGAACATCGTGTGGAGGATTAATCCATCGAGCAATATTTGCTGCTGTAATTCTTCCGCGATCGCCTGGTAGTAAACGTACTGATGCGCCTGTATTTTTGGCTATGCCTCCTCCTTCGTATTTGTAAATATGACTTTCTTCATGACAAATGACTTCGCCGCCAGGTTGTACATGCACATTGATGGCAATTTGATTCGTTTGAGTACCAGAGCTACAAAATAAGGCAGCCTCCTTACCAAAAAGTTGAGCACCAAATGCTTCTAGTTCAATTACAGTTGGGTCTTCTTTGAACACATCATCGCCAACTGCAGCATTTGCCATAGCAAAGCGCATCTCTTCACTAGGTTGGGTAACCGTATCACTGCGTAAATCAATCATATTTGTACTTTTGACAAAAATACGATTTCAGGTGCTTGTTTTTCTGTTTTTTATTTTACTGGTCATTTTAGCTCCATTTTTTGGTGCGCTGGTTACTTTTTTCACGGGTTTCGGCCTGAATACCATCTTGGTGCCCGTATTTTTGATTTTTTGGGATGTACCTATTGCTGTATTAATGGCAAGCATTGTTCACTTGGCTAATAACATCCTAAAAGTGGCGCTTACCTCCAGATCTATCAATTGGAACTTATTTAGAAATTTTGGACTTCCAGCAATTCTTTTTGCATTTTTAGGTGCTTATTTACTCCATCAAATGAATGCAGTGATGACTAGAAATATGATGCCAATTTTTGGAGGCATCATGATGTTTTTTGCTGTACTGGAGTTTTTTAAATGGAAGATTTCCATCAATGGTCTTTGGGCCATGCGCATAGGCGGTTTGCTCAGTGGTTTCTTTGGAGGTTTTTCAGGTCATCAGGGAGCCCTTAGGGCATTGTTTCTTTCCAAACTCAAGATTGAGCCCATTGTTTTTGTAGCGACAACAGCTATAATATCACTTTTGGTTGATTTAACAAGAGTAGGCGTCTATTTTTCGAGTTCTTCATTTGATCATTATTACCCGACTTATTTTATTTTTCTGGGTGTACCTTCTGCTTTGGCAGGAACATTAGTTGGAAGAAAATACATTCAAAAAATCAATCACGCTAGGATGTCAATAATTGTAGGTGTGGCTTTGTTTGCAATGGGTTTAGCTATGTTTCTTGGATTACTTACTCCTTATCATTAATTGGCGGAAATAGTTGTTTTTTAATGCCGTATTGGTCAATTACATACTCCTCTATTTTTTGTCCTTTATTTGTATAGGAACAACTATAGTTGAGTTTGCCATCTGCATAGAAGCTCTGATGTAAACCAATAGGCATATCTGCTGTAAATTTTTCAGCACTTAGCACTTTGCCCAATTCATTGTAACTCACAAAGTCACCATTTTTCTTGCCATCTTTCCAAGTTTCTTCCCTTGCAATTTTTCCGCTGTCAAAATAATAAATCCATTTACCATGTTTTTTACCTGCTCTGAAATAGATTTCACTTTCTTTTAGACCAATTTCATTATAGGTGATTTGCCCCCCTTCCAAAAGCCCATCGCGGTACTCGCTTATTTTCCTAAGCTGTCCATTATTGAAATAATTCTTTTGTGTCCCATTTAATTTTCCACCTTTGTACTGTTTGTAAGTGAGCGTATCAGCTGTTTGTGGATTGTATTGAATGGAGGGCCCGTTCAAAAGCCCAGATTGATACCAAATTTCAAATTGCAGGCGGTTAGTGGAGTCATGATAAATATATGTTGGACCATCCTGCAATCCAATTTGGTAGCTTTGAATGGATTGAATGCAGCCGCTTCGATAGTAAGAAGTATCAATACCTTGTCTTCGTCCATTTACAAAATTGATTTTTTCCTCAATAATCAAACTGGGATAACAACTCACGCAGGTCCCGTTGTAGGGTGTAGAAAAATCTTTGCGTAGCAAATAGAGATTGTGCTCTTCGTCATATGCCACAGCCTCATGACAAAACTGAATGCTATTCATCGGGCATACGCTTCTGCTCTGCAGACAAGCATCCGGAATCTGGGCGTTGACCCATCTTTGACTTATTAAAATGAGGATAAATAAGATGGTGTTACGCCGCATCATTAGTAGTTATTTTTGGGTTAGCTGAGCCAAGGCATCGAGCATGCGTTTGGGTATTTCGATACTCGTTTTTTTGTTCGAGTTGTATGCAACCAAGGTGCTACTTCCTGTAGTTTTGAGCTCTTTGTTGACATATAATTCGTAACTTAATGTAAAGCTTTTTTGTCCAATTTTGGTGCAAAACATATGGATTTCTGGGGTATCAGCTAAGAATACAGGTAAGTGATATTGTATTTCATTTTGTACCAATACGACGCCATTTTCCATCCAATCCCAATCCTGCCCAACTAATTGGCTGAAATAATGAATGCGTGTCATTTCAAAATAGGTTAAGTAAATGGAGTTATTTACGTGACCCAAGATATCAATATCGGTGAGTCTAACTTGTATCTTAGCGGGTAGGATCATTTATCGAGTTCTTGAAATAAGGAATTATTAGAGATATATTCTGGGACAATTTGTTTCATGAGTTTGACACTATTTTGATTGTCTTGGAGTTGGGCTGTATTAAGGAGCGTCTCAATTAGCTGCGCTTGATTTGGTTTGCTCGGTCTGGTCTTTGCTATGAGTATTTGTGGATGATAGGTTGGGATGGTATTTTCGGAATTTGCCAATACTTCTTCATAGAGTTTTTCGCCTGGTCTCAATCCTGTGACTTGAATATCAATGTCATGATAAGGACGCAATCCCGAAAGTTGAATCATCTTTTTAGCCAGGTCAAGAATTTTAACAGGGGAGCCCATGTCGAAAACGAAAATTTCTCCGCCATTCCCCATTGCAGCTGCTTCCAAAACCAATTGGCAGGCCTCAGGTATGGTCATGAAAAAACGGGTGATGCGCTCATCTGTTAAGGTGATTGGGCCTCCATTGGCAATTTGTCTTTCGAAAAGCGGAATGACCGAGCCATTAGATCCTAAGACATTGCCAAAACGAGTGGTAATAAAAGCAGTGTTTTGTTGATCATTAAGCTCACTTACTAACATTTCTGCTATGCGTTTTGAAGCTCCCATTACATTTGTAGGATTCACAGCCTTATCAGTGGAAATCATGATGAATTGGGTTGCATGATGGGCAGCAGCCAAATCAGCAATTATTTTGGTGCCACCAATATTATTTCGGATGGCTTCTGCTGGATTGGTCTCCATTAATGGCACGTGCTTGTATGCTGCCGCGTGGAAAATTATTTGAGGCTGATACAATTCAAAAAGTTTTGTCATCCGTTGTGAATCGCAAATATCACCAATGACATATTCTATATGTTTACCTTGATTCTTAAGCTTAAATTGCTGTTCAAGTTCGAATAAAGCTGACTCCGCTTGGTCTAGTAAAATGATGCGCTGCGTTTCATAGGCCATAAGTGCATTTGCCAAACCACTGCCAATGCTCCCAGCTGCACCAGTTACTAATATTGTCTTCTTGTGAAAATGCGCAGCTAGTTTGGTGTTGTGCATCGAAATGACAGCTCTACCCAGTAAGCTATTGATGTCAATTTTCTTCAAGTTCCTTACCTCAAAAGCACCATTTACCCATGATCGTGCTTCCGGAACTCGTTTGATTTGGATACCGAGATCAAGTGCAATTTCTGCCAATTCTTTAAGCCGTAGTTGTTCAATATTTTGTACAGCGATGACAAGTGTTGATACATTGTATTTGTTTTTGAGGCGCACAAGTGCGGAAAGCGCATAGACCTTGCCTCCTTCAATGCGCTTTCCTTGTAAGTGGGAAGCATCATCAATAAATCCAACAACATGCTGTAAGTTGGCTGTGTCTTTTTCAATCAGACGCTTGGTGAGTTGACCCGAAATTCCAGCGCCAAAAATGAGTATGGCTTCTTCTTGACCTTTGTCACGAGTATATTCAAGGTACAGAAGCTTTACAACAAAACGACCGGCTATTACAAATGATGCGCTAAAGATGAATTCCATGAGTAGCACTGAATTCGGGAATAAAAAGTAACCATCGAGCTGATAGTAGCGAACTAAACTACCTGTAATAAATAGGAGGGAAGTGCATACTTCTGCAATAAAAATACGTTTGAAATCTGCAGTAGAACTGTGTCTCACAATTCCTTGATGGATTTGAAAAGCCGCAAATACGCTTATTTTGATAATAATGAAGTACCAAAGGGATTTGGCAAGAATGGCCCATTCAGCTTCAATCAAAGAAAAATCCGCCTTGAGATCAAAGCGGATTAAATAAGCAAAAAATAAGGCAAATAGGTGAATGAGTAAGTCAAATAAGACAATCACCCATCTTGGTGTATTTTTCTTGATTTCGAGCACACACAAAGATAGCAATTAATGCTATTCTCTCACGAGATGAACTAGGCCATGTTTTTCAATTTCATCTCCAGCATTGGTAACGGTTCGGGCAACATAAAAATAAACACCTTCTTCCATCTTGTCTCCGTTCTCATCTGTGCCATCCCATTGGAATGCAGGATTGTCAAATTGGCGAACAGTATTACCCCATCTGTTGACAATAATACATTCAAATGTGCTAAGACCTCCGTAGAATAACATTTGGAAATAATCATTTGTACCATCACCATTAGGTGTAAATACATTCGGTAATTCTATATCACAGAAGTAGAATTCCACTGTTGAGGTATCAACAAGCGTTCCGCACATGTTGGTTACCGCCACTATGTAATTTCCAGGTTCTGTAACTTGAATAGTTGGGCTCACTTCTCCTGTACTCCAAATATAACTTACGTTTTGAGGTTGCTGAACGGCTGCAAGCGTTGCCGTTTCACCTATACAAAGTGTAGTGTCAATAACAGCTGTAAAGGCATCGGCTACAAAAGTTAAGCTGAATGTTTCATTGAAATTACAGATGGTATCTTGGATATTAATTAAATATATTCCTGCGGTATCTGCAGTAATGAGTGGATTTTGTTCATTTGCATTACTGAATGTGATTTGTGCGTCATTGGAAGACCAATTACTTCCGGTATAGGATACCACACCAAAAACTTGTAGAGTCAGGTTACACAGAATTGTATCGACCATGGGTGATACTGGTGCTGGAATGCTGTCTACCACGGTGAGCGTACTATCGGCACAACCTATTTGGTCAATTACCGTTACCCAGTAAGTTCCGGAGTTCAAGTTGTTAAAGTCGCCAGTTGGGCTAGTTGCTACAAGGGTAGGGCCTTGGTGTAAAACAAATACATACGGCGCAACACCGAGTGTGGCGCTTGTGGAGAGGCTTCCATCTTGAAGGCTACAAAATTCAAGTGTACTTGTTGTTTGTCCAAGAACTGGGTTCGTTGAAGGGTAAATTATTGCCGAAGTGGTATCAAAACATCCATTTACATCTTCTACATAAACTTGATAAGTTCCAGGGACAAGTCCGTTAAAGGTTGGGTTTGCTGAAAAAGTATTGCCATTAGTGAGGCTATATTGATAATTGGGCGTTCCTCCTGTTACGGTTAAGTCTATGACGCCGTTATCACGACCACAAGTTGTGGTCGTGACCACCATATTGCTGATAGCGACTGAATCAACACCTGTAAGAATAGCTTGTACGGTATCTGAGCAGTTATTTTGATCAACAAGAATGACGGTATAATTATTTGCATCAAGGTTAGAAAATTGACTACTTGTCTGAAAATTAGCTCCGTTGTCAATACTGTAGGTGTATCCGCCTGCACCACCGCTTGAGCTGGCTACTAAGCTTCCATTAGTGCTACCACAAGTTGGATCGTTTTCCAAAACGTTGTCTATTTGAGGATACGAAATCGTTAATGTGATCGTGTCGTAACAAATGTTGGTGCTGTCGGTCATCATGACAATATAGCTAGTGGTTCCAGTTGGAAACACCGGGGTTGGATTGTCGCCCACATATACACCAGTTGGGTATTCATAATTGTCGTGTAGCCATGTGATCGTATAGTTCGGGATGGCAGCCGAAATGGTGATGTTGTCCAGTCCCCAATGGTCGTAGGGGGCACCTGAAACCGCAAGCTGGGTCCAGCGGAATTTTGTAGTTGCCGTTTGTGCTCCAATAGGAATGGATTCGCAGTACTGATTCCATGAAGTCATGTAGGAATCGTAACCACCGTTTGGACTCCAGTAGTTCATGGTAGTCCAGTTTCCGCCATTGTCAATGGAATATTGCAGATAAACTCCTTCGCTTGCTAAATCAGGCCCTTCGCAAGGAGATGCCTGTGCTTGAATGGCATAGCGCATTTCGAAACAAACATTACCACCAGAAGAAACATCTAGAGCCACGGTTGTCATGACGCGTGGTGCAACTGATTGGTCTCCCATCCACATGAAGTCTGAACCATCAAGGGCTGGAACCCCGCATGTGTTGTTTGCGATAGTAACAACTTGAGAAAAGTCCCAACCAACCGGTTGGCCTGCATTAAAGTTTTCGCTGAATGCTACAACGCTTGTACCTGTGCCGTTTACACTTAAAATTGTGGATCCGTTACAAGGAACAACAGTGTCTTGGGCAATGGCCTGAACCGTACATTGCGCTTGTAGGTTGATGCTTAAACCCAAAGACATGGCTAGGCAAGCTAATATTTGTTTAGATTTCATAGGTAGTAGCGCTGGGGTAATTACTGAACGGTAACGTTTTTAATGTTGAAGTCAGTAAGTGTAGTTTTAGTTAAATGTGCAGGCATGTGGTCAAAAATGGTTAAGCCCATATTATTGCGGTCTAGACAAATTCCTTGTAGGGTTTGTAGAGGTTGTAGCGTTTGTGAATAAAGGTATTCATCGTGACCACAAGTAGCACAGTTGTTGTCGTAATAGAGTTCAAAGCTATAAGATATTGTTTTGATCTCATTGGTAGTATTGGTAATCGTAAGTGCAATTAAATCTGCTTCATAACCTTCTGAAGGGACATTGCAATGCAAGGGTGCAGTGCTTATTTTGATGCCATTTTGATCAATAGATTTTTGAGCAAAAAGTGAACTACCCCCTAAGAGTAGACTAAAAATTATAAAGCGCAGTTTCATATAGAAAGATTAGTTTTGTGTAAGACGATATGCAATTAGAATAGGTTGCATGCGGGTAAAAATAATTTAAAATTTCGAATTTTGAAAGAAATTGAACGCAAGTTTCTTGTTGCTAATAACGAATGGAAAAATGCCAAATGTATTGGCAAACGCGAGTTCAAGCAGGCCTATCTTTTACGCGGAGAGGATCGTTCTGTGCGTATTCGAGTCACTGATAATATCGCTTACTTTACGATAAAACTTGGAACAGGATTAACGCGCAGTGAATTTGAATATGAAATTCCCGTTGAAGAGGCCAACGATATGATTTCAGAGGCAAAGTTACCTTGTTTACATAAGACCAGGCATTACATCCAATTTGGACCCGATACTTGGGAACTGGATGTCTTTCATGGAGCCTTAGAAGGCTTGGTAATGGCAGAATTAGAATTGGATGAGGAAAACCAAGTTTTTCAAAAGCCGAGTTGGCTAGGCAAGGAAGTTACTTTTGATCCAGCCTATTTGAATTCCAATTTAATTGATCGTCTATTGGAGTAAAAAGTTTACTTAGATGGCATCCCGTTGGAGTGGATCTTTACGTAAATCGATACATGTACAACCAATTTCAACATAGAATAGTGCTTCAAACTCACCAGTTGTATTGCAACTTAACCACAGATCCTTTTCTTCTGTTACACTGCTGAATTCATGGGTAGTTATTTTTTTTAGGTATTGTTGAAGGATTTTCTCATCGTCCCAAAATTCTTCTTCAATAAGGTAAACAGTACCCTCAGCTTGCTCGTCTAGTAGTAACTCAGGATCAATTTGCTTTGCCCAAGTATTAAATTTTGTTTGAGGTCTGATATAGATATAACCACGATTTACTAAATTCATAATGTCGAGAGATTATTGTTGTTATAATTCATCCAAATGGTTTTTTTCTTTGGTTTGCTGTAAAAGATATAGCTAAAGCCTTTGAAATCAGGCGTGCCAGAATACCACTTTAACCAATCCTTATAAATAATGCGTTGTGCGCTAGAAAGCAAGATGATTTCTGATTTACCTATCATGTAAACTTCGTGATCTAAGGACCAAATCTGACCCGATTGAAGCGCAACACTTGATTTATTTTTACCCGCTTGATCAAGCCAATTATAAAATGCCTCTGTACAGCTACTCGAATCGCGAAAAATCCAGCGCTTGTATTGGAAATTTTGTTGACTTGAGTCTTTCAATTGCATGCGCTGCAATAGTGAGGTGAACCGATCTAAAAAATGAATTTGATGGTTGGTGTCTATTGAGATGATAGCAATGCCTAAGCGACAAGAATCATTGGCATAAAAGTTGATTAGAGATTGATTAAGAAGTGTGTCCGTAGATTGCTTTCTCGCGGAATTATGGTGGTTTGTAGCTGATTGAGGTCTAATTTTATTTAAAGAAATTGTCTTTTGAGTAGACTCATCTCTACAGGCAGTAGAAAGACCAATCAGCACTAGAAAAAGATAGCTTGAGAGTTTTGTCAGAGCACGCATCTTTTTAATTAATTTTGAACAAATTTAACAACTATGAAACAATTTGCGCTTTTTATCTTGCTTGCACTCCTCACTGCATCATGTGGAACAAAAATCCCATATACTACAGCCGTCCGTGATGAATTTGGTCTAGACTCAGAAGAAAAGCTTCGCCAAGTGCAATTTTACACCTCACATACCATCATCTTAAATCAAGTTCGCAACCAATCAAGCGAATTAACAACTCAAAATGGCGCTCTTGTTTCGAGCTCTAATTCTCAATCTGAATCAGTAGTCATCCCTGCCGGAACTCGATGTATTTTCGAGAATTTTGGAGATGCTGGCCAGATTTTAGTTCGATTTGAAACCGGAGATCAGCGCTATATTCCTTTTGCAACCAAAACTAACGGGGCAAGCATACGTGGTTTTTATTTAGATGCGGACTGGTCTGCCCAAGGAGGAGCACGTCTGAGTTACGGTGGGAATGAATATAAAGTTGATCTTACAAGAGGGGCACCTCGAGCCGCTCAATTATTAGTAGTAAAGAAAAAACTAGAGCGCACCAAGCGCAAAGAACGCGTTGTTCGCGGTTTAAAAGTATAACACAATGTCAGACCAACAGCTCATTGATTTTCAATCACATTCATTCAGTGCTGAAGAACTAATTTCCATCTACAAAAAGCTATTATTACCTCGCTTAATTGAGGAAAAAATGCTGATACTTCTTAGACAGGGTAAAATCAGTAAGTGGTTTTCTGGATGGGGGCAAGAGGCTGTTTCAGTTGGGTGTGCTTATGCTATGGATGCACAGGAATATATTTTGCCCATGCATCGCAATTTGGGTGTCTTTACTACGCGTGACATTCCTCTTGAACGTCTTTTTGCACAATTTCAAGGTAAGGCCAACGGCTATACCAAAGGGCGCGATCGTAGTTTTCACTTTGGCTCTCAAGATCATAAATTAGTGGGTATGATTTCCCATTTGGGCCCACAGCTCGGTATTGCTGATGGCATTGCGCTCTCTTCAAAAATTCGTAAAATCCAAAACACCACGCTTGTTTTTACGGGAGACGGGGGCGCCTCAGAGGGCGATTTCCATGAAGCACTTAATGTTGCTGCAGTTTGGCAGCTCCCCGTTATTTTTGCCATTGAAAACAACCGTTGGGGTTTGAGCACTCCATCATCAGAGCAATTTCGTTGTAAACAATTCATAGATAAAGGCATTGGTTATGGCATGGATGCCATACAAGTTGACGGCAATAACATTTTGGCAGTAATTGAGGCTGTTCGTCAAATCAGAACGCAAATCCAAGAAAATCCAAGACCTTTTATTCTCGAGCTCATGACTTTTCGTATGCGAGGTCATGAAGAAGCTTCAGGTACTAAATACTATCCAGAGGGATTACAGGCCGCATGGGAACCCAAGGATCCTGTGCGTAATTTTGAATCCTATTTATTACAGGCAGCAATACTTGATCAAAAGAATGTTGATGAAATCAAAACCCATTTCAAGGAAGAAATACAACAAGCTTTTGATGTAGCCAATGCAGCCCCTAAAATTGTTCCAGCAATAGAGGTCGAAATCAATGATGTCTACGCTACTCATACCCATTTACCCATAGCACCCTCGGGTCAAGATTTGGAAATGCGATTTATTGACGCCATTCAAGATGCTTTGAGAGAGGCCATGCGTAAGCATCCTGAGCTTGTGTTAATGGGGCAAGATATTGCTGAATATGGAGGTGCTTTTAAAGTCACTGAAGGTTTTGTGAATGAATTTGGGAAAGACCGCGTTCGAAATACCCCTCTTTGTGAATCGGCAATTATAGGTGCCGGCCTAGGACTGAGTATAGCAGGCATGAAAGCAATGGTTGAAATGCAATTTGCTGATTTTGTTAGCGTTGGATTCAATCAGATTGTTAACAACCTAGCTAAGTTGCATTGGCGTTGGGGGCAACATGCCGATGTAGTCGTGCGTATGCCTACAGGCGCTGGAACCGCAGCAGGGCCTTTCCATTCTCAAAGCAATGAAGCATGGTTTGTACATACGCCGGGTCTCAAAGTAGTTTATCCATCTAATCCACAAGATGCAAAAGGTCTATTACTTTCCTCTTTTGAAGATCCCAATCCGGTCATTTTCTTTGAGCACAAATTCCTTTACCGTAGTTTAAAAGGTAAAGTATCAACAGGTTATTATAATACGCCAATTGGTAAAGCAGCACTTGTTCAAGAAGGCCAAGACCTCACTATCATTACTTATGGATTAGGAGTGCATTGGGCTTTGGATGCAGCAGCACAAAGACCTGATCAATCATTCGAGATTTTAGATCTTCGAACATTGTTGCCTCTTGATCAAGATGCGATTATTCAAGCAGCATGCAAAACTGGTCGCGTACTCATACTACACGAAGATACCCTGACGGCGGGTATAGGTGGTGAATTGGTTGCCATAGTGAATGAATTTTGTTTTGAAAAATTAGACGCTCCAGTATTACGAGTGGCTTCTTTGGACACTCCTGTACCTTTTGCTGCAGATCTTGAGCAACAATTTTTAGCGAGTCAACGCTTGCTATCTACCATTGATAAACTTTTGGCTTACTAATTACCTTGAGCATACAGCCTATATTTAAGTATTTTTTATCCTTATTGCTCAGCATGAGCATTTTGCGCTTGGTATTTACGATACAGAACGCTGTGTTTTTCAAGTCCATAGATGCGTCTCTTTTTTTTGTCGGCATCTACTTTGATGCCGTGACAGTTAGTTTGTTAGGACTGCCACTGCTATTGATGCTTTTCATATGCTACCTTGTCCGCCTCCGATATAGTCATGTTATTTGGTTATTCTCACTTCAAAAAAGGTTTACTCAAATTTATTTCATAGGCATTGCAGCGCTCATTTTAGTACTCAACTCTTGGGATATTGCCTTTTTTTCTTACACCCAAAAACGTTCAGACTTTAGTTATTTTGTACACACCTTAACTGGTACAGAAACAGGTTCTTTAGCGGGAGAATTTTTATTGGAATTTTGGTGGTTACCTCTGCTTTTCCTTGGTCTGATGTTTGTTATTTGGCGTTCAGTTCAAGCGCTTAACAAAAAGATATCAAGCAACGTTTCAAAGCGTGATTTGCTTCAATTATTGGCAGCTATTGTTCTATTTTTAGTTTTAGGACGAGGAGGAATTCAACTACGACCAATCGGTATCATTGATGCAACTGCTTACAGTAGTCTTGAGCAAGCACCCATAGTCCTAAACACTGCTTTCACCGTACTCAAAACGGCTAAAAATACGCGCAATGAGTTGTTAGTCATACATTCAGCACGTGAATTGAACCACTTATTGCCAGACAAAACGAAGCAAGAGCATTTTGTCTTGCCACCAAAGACCAATGTGGTCATTCTTATTCTTGAAAGTTTTGGAACCAATTATGCAGGTCCAAATAGTCCAGATTCGTACACTCCTTTTTTAGATTCAATTCTTCAAAAAAGTTTATTTTTCAATTACGCAATTGCGAACGGTCGCACTTCAATGGATGCGGTCCCTGCCATTCTAGCAGGTATGCCATCATGGCTCCCGGAGTCTTACATACTTTCTCCATATTGCAGTAATCAGCTCAACAGCCTACCTCAGACACTCAAACAAAAAGGCTACCATACCTCATTCTACCATGGCGCCAAAGAAGGTTCAATGAATTTTAAAAGTTTTACACAAGCTATTGGCGTCGATACATACAAAGGCCTTGAATCCTATCCTAATCAGGCTCATTTTGATGGAAATTGGGGAATATGGGACCATCACATGCTTTCTTATTTTGGACAAGAATTAAAGCAGGCTAAACAACCTTTCTTAAGTAGTATTTTTACTTTGAGTTCTCATCATCCGTATAACTTACCCAATGATTATAACAATCAGATAAGTAAAGGTCCGGAACCGATCTGTAAAACAATTTCTTACACAGATTTTGCCCTGCGTCAATTTTTTGAACGCTTTAAAAATGAGGAATGGTTTAAACACACATTATTTGTGATCACCGCTGATCACGTAGGACCAACACGTCAGAAGAGATTTCAAACGCTAGATTGGCGCTACCGCATACCGATAGCCTTCTATCATCCCTCTCTTGAACTACCCAAACCTGTTAAAGGGGTTGTATTTCAACAAATTGATATTATGCCAACCGTATTGGATATGCTAGGAATAGAAAAGACGAAATTCCAATTAGGCTCTTCTTGTTTTGAATTAGAGCAAAGTCAAAAAATGGTATATGACAATGGGAATTTACTCTCTTTCATTTATGATGGAACAAACTTACTTCCGATTGCTTGGTCACAGGGAGTAAAACGTAATTACACCAAAGCACAAGCGAACGTTAGTCGTAAAATGAGCGCATTATATCAATTTTATATCAATAGTTTGCTCCAAAACAAAACGAGTGAGCAAACGATCAGTCCTCGCTTACCATAGAATTACTTATCTTTGCGCTTTCAAAGCAAGCATCACATGGCCGAAAAAAAAGTCACACGTCAAGAAGATTACGCAACCTGGTACAACGATCTCGTTTACAAAGCAGACCTCGCTGAGCACTCCGATGTGCGTGGCTGTATGGTGATCAAGCCCTATGGTTATGCCATATGGGAAAACATGAGAGATGTTTTAGATGCAAAATTCAAGGAAACTGGTCATTCCAATGCCTATTTTCCACTTTTCATTCCGAAAAGTTACCTAAGTAAAGAAGCCGCACATGTCGATGGTTTCGCTAAAGAATGTGCAGTAGTTACGCACTACCGCCTCAAAAATGCCGAGGATGGAAGTGGAGTTATTGTTGATCCGGAGGCAAAATTACAAGAAGAGCTTATCGTTAGACCAACGTCAGAAACCATCATTTGGAACTCCTACAAAAACTGGATCCAATCATACCGCGATTTACCAATTTTGATCAATCAATGGGCAAATGTGGTTCGTTGGGAAATGAGAACACGTTTGTTTTTACGCACTGCTGAATTTTTATGGCAAGAGGGTCATACAGCCCATGCCACAAAAAATGAGGCCATAGCCGAAGCTGAACAAATGCTTGATGTATATGCAGATTTTGCGGAAAATTACATGGCAATGCCCGTACTCAAAGGACGCAAAACTGCAAGTGAACGTTTTGCAGGAGCAGAGGACACCCTTTGTATTGAAGCCTTGATGCAAGATGGTAAGGCATTACAGGCTGGAACAAGTCATTTTCTAGGTCAAAATTTTGCAAAAGCTTTTGAAGTCAAATTTGCAGATAAAGAAGGAAAGTTGGACTACGTTTGGGCTACTTCATGGGGTGTTTCTACACGATTGATGGGAGCACTCATCATGACGCATTCTGACGATGAAGGGCTCGTTGTACCTCCAGCGCTAGCGCCAATACAAGTTGTTGGTGTACCTATTTACCGCACAGATGAAGAATTGCAACAAATCAATGCTAAATTCCATCTTTTAGCCCAAGAATTTAAAACGAAAGGAATCCGCTTTAAATACGATAACGATGATAACCGTCGTCCGGGATGGAAATTTGCCGAGTACGAGACCAAAGGTGTTCCTGTACGCCTAGCTATGGGACCCCGCGACCTTGAAAATGGCAAGATTGAAGTTGCCCGTCGCGATACCAAAACGAAAGAGACCTTAGATTTTGATAATCTAGTAGTTGCCGTAGAAGGATTGCTAAAAGATATTCAAGAATCTTTGCTGCAGCGCGCCAAAGATTTCCGCAAAGCAAATACGCACGTCATTGATTCGTATGAGCAATTTAAAATTGACATTGAAAAAGGAGGCTTTTTCCTTGCTCATTGGGATGGAACACCCGAAACTGAAGAACGCGTTAAGCAGGAAACAAAAGCGACTATTCGATGCATCCCGTTTGATCAAGACCCAGAGACAGGATTTTGTATGGTAACAGGTAAGCCATCGGCGGGTCGAGTCGTTTTTGCCAAGGCATATTAATGTCTTTTTTTCAATTTAAAGATTTTTCTATTCGTCAAGCGTATGCTCCTCTTAAAGTGAGTACTGACGCTATTCTATTGGGTGCAAGTGTAACTCTTAAGCATCCAGCTCAAAAAATTTTGGATGTTGGTACCGGAAATGGCGTCATCGCATTGTTGCTTGCTTCTCGTTTTGACCAAGCACAAATCACTGGTATTGACCCTGACGAAGGAGCCTTTATTGATGCACAATATAACTTTGTTCATTCCAAATATGCCGCTCGCCTTAACGCTATCAAAAGGGCTATTCACGAAATGCCATTAGAACCACATTTCGATACAGTAGTTTGTAATCCACCATTTTTTATCGATGATCTACAGGCTCAAAAGATAGCAGATATTCAGGCCAAACATTTGTCTCCTGTTAGCTATTTTAAAATGATTGAGGAGCTATCTCTTCGCTGTCAGAATGATGGGCAAATTTGGCTTATTTTACCGCATACAATAGCTAAAGAAACTCAAATATTTCTCTCTAAATTGGAATGGTTTTGCGTGAAGGAGTTGCGTTTTCATGCCAATCCTCTGAAATTAAATAAAAGGTGGGTGCTGTGCTTTCAAAAAGTTAAATTGAAGTGTCAGCAAACAGATCATTTCATAAGAGATGAAAAGGGAGCATACCATGCAGATTATCGCCAATTAGCTGGATCATTCCACGACCGAGAAATTTAAATCTTTCGTTTGAGACGGTTGAGGTCAGAGCTGATTCCCACAGATTGAATACTACCTGCCTTAGAGTAAAATTGTACGGCATAGTCAAGATCGAAACGCTTGACATGCAATCGTGTACCAAAGGAAAATCCAGCCAAGCCAGGAAAATCGTTGAGTTGGAGTTGTTGGCGACGATTGTAATCAAACCCCATTCGGATTTGTATGGCTCCTTTAGAAATTAGTTCTAATTGGAAATGTAAATGATTGGCAATTCTTTCACCCATGTTAGGTATATATATAGGGATGGTATCACCCGTTAGTGGATCAATTGTTTCTTTTGCATTGGGATCTAACCAAATATTATTCGGTCTATTCAATGAATGACCTACTAAGTGAAAACGGAATGGTGCATGAGCCAGTCGATAACTTAGCGCCGCATAAACATCAAGTGGTAAGCTAGAATTGGCACTTGAAGAATAATCTTTGAAAATATAACCTGCATTGCGCAAACCAAGGGCCGCTACAAATTGGTTATTTGGATGAACTAGGAGTGCAGAAAAATGAGTGGACAGTCCAAATGCGCTGTAGCGTTCTAAATGTGAACCTAAAAGCTGAATTTGTCCGCCAATTCTAAAATAGGGATTAGGAGCGTAGGCATAACTAGTCCCTACGTTATAGTCGAGGGCGGTAAAAGTACCATTTTGTAGTCCCTCGGGGGTTGTTTCGATGAAGGTGCCATAATTCATATATCTCAAAAAAGGCGCAAAAACACCCCATTTGGTTTGGAAGGCACTGACTAGCGTACCGTAGTGTACACCACTGGGTAAAATACCTACAGAAGTGTGAAATTGTTGGGCTAAGTTAGGGTCTGTGAGTGCTGGCTGATCTAGACTTAAGGCAACTTCTTGGTCTTGTAGGGCATAAAGTCGTCCTCCTACACCTGCATTTTTGCCATTATTTAGTTGATTTAAGTAGGTGAAAGCCTGTGTCCCCCATGTGTATTGGGCATGAATGGTTCCAACACTACATAAAAAAAGAAAGACAAACCGTTTCATATGCTTCAAACGCATTTCATTCATTAAGATTGTGAAAATACAATAAATATTGCGGATTCGTATTTTGGAACAATAATTGTATGCGAAATAGTCATGAAGCCTGCAAGTACACTCCATCATGAATTTGAAACCCTTTTTGCTACCGAAAAGGGCTTCTTCAAGCACATCATCGCACGCTATTTTAATGGTGCGCAACAACAAGATGTCTTACAAGACTTTTCTATTCATTTGTTTACTTTGCTTGCTCAAAAGCAAGCAGACAACGCTCAACCTTTTGACTCACGTGCCTGGCTCCGAACCGTACTTGTACACTTTTGTATTTCTCAATTGCGCAAAGATCAAGCCCAAAAGAATGGTGTTTGGCGTCAAACTACTGTTCATCATGTACTAGTTGCAGAAGAATGTGCTCCTGATTTTGAATTTCAAATCCAAACACTTTATTTGGAGGCACTGGGTTGTGTATCTAAAAAGGAGGCGCTTGTTTTGAAAATGAAATATGAATATAAGCGCACTTCCAAAGAAATTGAAAACCGATTGGGCCTTCAGCACGTCGATGTTCTCATTTCCAGAATTAAGGCAAAAATTAAAAAGAAATTAGGTCGGATAGAGATCGACTGGTTGTAGGCATGCTACTTCTAGAATGCTAGATGCCTTTCCTTTTTTTCTTCATAAATATCTTCTATAGTCACTAGAATGGCAGTCTCTTCTACATTGCCAAATTCAGCATTTACCGCTGTGTCAAAGGCACGCATTGTAGGGGAGAGGTTCATGTAGATATTCATAAGCGGTGGAATAAATGTGCCGCGATCCCTCACAAAGCTATTGAGGATCTTAAATCCTTCCTTGAATTCAAGCCCTTCTATGAGTGCAGTATAGTCTGTGTTGTTTCTGAAAGCTAGTGGCTGATATGCCGCAATAAGCTTATCTGGGTCGTTGAAATAATGATTTAAAAATTGAAGTAAGAAATCTCTACATTCTTTGTCATAATCAGGGTACATGGTCACCTTCCCGAAAAAATATTTGATTTGGGGATAATATCGAATGAGCGCTCCAAGCCCGTCCCAGATATTGTCTAGTGCAAAAAGACCTTTTTTTGGATTGACATTTGGTTGAAAATTGGGTTGTACCCAGCTTCGGCCAAGTTCAATTGTATAAGGAAGGAAGTCTGAAGTAAACAGTTCACTAAATTCAAAATAATGGGCAGTGGAGAGTTGAAAACTACCTATTTCATCTTTTGCTTCTGCACAAACCTTATATCGATAACCGCCAATAATCTCTTGATCCTCTAATGACCAAACAATGAGTTGGTCATAAGCGTACGGGCCAAAATCGTGGTCGTCTAAGTCTATTTCTTCGCCTGTACCACCGCCAGCTGCACGAAAAGAGAGTTCTCTCAAACGACCTATTTCTTGCATCACTGCAGGGGAATTAGCAGTATTTACACTGTATATCTCGTTTCCTCCTTTTCGAGTTTTTCTCAAAAAGCGGTCTGCATTTAATTCTTGGAGTAACAATACTCTATCTATTGGTTCAATGACTTTTTTCATCGGAAGGTTTTAGACTGTAAACATGATTTTTAACCCAATTTGCTGCTCGATAATCGTCGAGTTCGGCTGGTAGTTGTGAAGGGCTTAGTGGTGCCCCAATTACAAATGAAATAGTTCCTTTTTTTTGTTTGAACATTTCGTCTGCGAGCAAAAACATTTCGATATTCGCTTTGATGCCCAAACGATTGCGCCAACGATTGATTCGGTAAAAAGTTTTTGATAATCTTCCACGAATATAGATGGGTACAATAGGTCGCTGTAATTGACGCGCATAGCTCACAAATGTTTTTTTCCATTCGGGTTCTATTATTTGTCCGAAGTGAATGCGCGTCACCATTCCAGCAGGAAAAATAATTACAATTTGTTCTTTCTCAAAAGCACCTTTGATATTTTGACGTACCGAGCCTTGGTTGCGTCCAAATTTATTGACGCCAACAAATAATTTGGAAAGTTGCTTGATGTTCAATAAGAGGTCATTTACAATCAGTACGACATCTGGTCTTTTATGGCGCAAGGCATGAATAAGTGCAATGCCGTCCATTCCGCCAAGTGGATGATTGAGTGCTAAAATTGCGCCACCATTTTCAGGGATATGTTCAAGTCCTTTTATATCAATGTCAATTTCAAAATATTGAATGATTGCTTCGCAAAATGCATGGTCTTCAAGATGGCCGTATGTTTGTAAAAAGTCATTCATTTCATCTTGGTGCAAGATGCGTTTCAAGAATGAAATTACAAAGCGAGGTAACCACTTCAGTAAACGTGGATTTTTACTTTTGATCAGCGCCTCTATGTCAATGAAATCTTGTTTAGACATGTGGTAAATTTAAGCTGAATAATTGAAAGTGAGTTGGAGACCATCGAATGCGAGTTGCGAATGTGGCGGGAGTAATTTACTTACTTCATCATGCAGGCCAAACAAATGAGAGATGTGTGTGAGGTAACTTCGTTTGGGTTTTATTTCGTCAATGAATTCAAGTGCCTCAGTAAGATTAAAGTGAGATGGATGTGGATTTTGGTGTAGGCTATTGATGATTAAGATGTCAAGGTCTTTGAGTCGCGATTTTTCCAGCGCAGTTACAGTTTTGGCATCCGTTATATAGGCCAATTTACCAAAGCGGAAACCTAGTACTTGCATTTGGTGGTGCCATACTTCAATTGCATCAATTTCATAATTCGCTACTTGAAAAGTTCCTACTTCGAGGTGATGTATTTCAAAGCGTGGTACTCCTGGATAAGGATTTTCATCAAATGCATAGTAAAACTCTCGTCTAAGCGCTTGTTCAACTTTGGCAGTACAATAAATGGGGAAGTCCGCTTTTCTTTGGTAGTTGAAGGCTCGGATGTCGTCTAGGCCAGCAATATGATCTTTGTGCTCATGGGTAAGTAAAATGGCATCTAGTTGCTTAACTTTGGCCCGCAGCATTTGTTGTCTGAAATCGGGACCGGCATCTATGGCTAGTGTCAGTTCGGGTAATTCAATCAAGACACTTGCACGCAAGCGTTGATCCTTAGGATTTGGGGAGCAGCAAGTGGGGCAGGCACAAGCAATGACGGGTACTCCCTGTGAAGTACCAGAGCCCAAAAAAGTGAGTTTACCTTTTTGGGTATTTTTCATCGGCTTATTGGAGTGAGATCAATGCGTTTTTGGCCTGTTGGCTTGCGCATGAATTGGTGTATAATCGTTTTGCTATCGCGATTTTCCTTCTCAATATTGATATAGCGTGTCCAATGTAAGGGATCTTTGCCATGAAAATGAAAAGGAGCGTATCCAAAACCTCTATAAATACCATTTTCTATCCAAACGAGGCTTTTTTCACCTTTATTACGTCCTTTATCTACTAAAAAAAAGGTGTCTCCGTTGAATTGCAATTGATCAATGTATGCTTGAATTCTGGAATTGTAAGCATGGGGGTCTTCCTCTTGTACACAGGCCCCTTTACATTGTTGGATGGTATAATGGAAGCAAGCTCCTTGGCTTGGGTACAAATAGCAGAGTTTTTGGCATAGCTCGAGCTTGGTAGCAACATATTCCAAATAAGACTGAGCCTCTTTTTTAGAGCTAAATTGAAGCAAGGGTTCTTCATCTCTCTTAGCTGTACTTTCAATTTTTAGTCGAATATAACCATCGAAATCCTGTTGGTCATAAAGCCCGTATGGAAATAGGCTCTTTCTCAATTTACGATTGTATATTGGCTTGTGTTCTTTGATGAGGTTTGATTCAAGGAGCATAGCAATAAGTTCAGAACCTGTAAGTTCGTATTCAACCCTACAGATATCTTGGATCATTTGCAGTCCTTTGGCTGTTTTATGATTGCGTAGGTGTTGTTCGATTCTTTTTTTAATGTGTATGCTTTTGCCAACATAAATGAGCTGATTGAACTCATTGTAGAGTTTATAAATGCCAGTTTTATTGGGTAGTTCCTCAATGCTTTCTAGACTTAGATTAGGATGTACAGATTTTGGATTGAGTACGTCTTGAATAAATGTTTTGAGTTGGTTTTTATCCGTTTCAAAGAGAATGCTGAAAAGCTGGGTAGTGGCCTTTGCATCACCATCGGCACGATGCCTTGCCGAGTTTGGTATGCCTAAGTCTGCACAGATTTTTCCCAGACTGTAAGAGGCATGCCCTGGAAGAACGATGCGTGAAGCCCTTACAGTACAGAGTTGGGGCATTCTAAATTCATAGCCTAAACGCTTGAATTCACTTTTAAACATACCATAGTCAAATGCAACATTATGAGCGACAAAAATGCAGCCTTCACAGAATTCAATAATATGTTTGGCAAGCTCGTAAAATTTGGGTGCGTCTGCAACCATTTGGTCGGTGATACCCGTAAGCCTCACAATAAATTCTGGAATCGATTGCTCAGGATTGACTAAGCTCTGAAAGTGATCAATGACTTGCTTTCCGTCGTGTTTATACATGGCGAGCTCCGTGATTTTGGAATCTTTGGTGTGGCCACCGGTGGTTTCGACATCAACAATAACAAAGTTCATATTTACGAAGTTAGAAAAAAGACTGGGTCTACGATTTTGTATGCTTTCAATTTTTTCTTTTTCTTTGATAAAAATTAGATTAATATGAAATCCTTCCTTTTGCTTTTTATTATTTTTTTGAATGCTGTAATTGTTGCCCAAAGTAACCTTAGTATTTTTAATAACAATGGCCAACAATTTTATGTGGTTTTGAATGGTATTCGTCAGAATTCAAAGCCTGAAACAAATGTGCAGGTCAGTCAAATTAAAAATGGTAGTTATTCGGTTAAAGTCATTTTTGCAGATGGAAAAACACCGGATATTGACAAGAACTTCCTGATTGACGCTCCATACGACATCACAACGCGTATTATTTTTAAAAAAGGAAAAGGGAAATTACAACTCATAGGCATGCAACCCACACAGGGCGTTATTCAAGAAGCTGTGGTATATCGGCCGACTGATACGGCTGAATATTCAGATGCAGTGGTAGTCAATACAGTACCAAGTCCAAACACTTCAACAATTCAAACATTCAACACTACTTCAACTACATTAAATACCAGTGGCACACTTCCCGAAGAAAATGTTAATTTGAACATGAATGTTTCTGTTGGAGGGGTGAATCTGAACCTCAATGCCAATACAACAGTTCAAACAACAAGTGCTACAACTCATCAAGTTTTACAACAACAACAACAACAACAACAACAGCAACCACAACCGCAGCAACAGCAATTGAATCAAAACACGGTGAATTGTACACAAACAATGAATCGTTTGGAGGCATTCAAGGCGGAATTAAAAGACCAATCTTTTGAAGATGATCGTTTGGAGGCGCTTCAATTAGGCCTCCAAAGAACATGTTTAAATACCGGTCAAGCTGAGCAGCTTCTAGATTTATTTACATTTGACGACAACCGCTTAGCAGTTGCTAAGTATCTTTCAGATCGTTTGATTGATCGTGAAAATGCAGGCGTACTTGCAAAAAAACTCACTTTTGAGAGTAATAAAATGGATTACAGGCGCTACATCAGCGAGTAAGACCCATCAGATTTCCTTCTTGATAAAACTTAGATAAGAACTACTTTATCCTTGGGGTGTCTTACCTTGAATTCGTAATCAAAAGACTGACTGTCTTTTGATTTGAGTTTCAATTTCCATTCAATAAGACCCGTTTTTTCATCGAGCGTACCCTTGCCGAGATTTGACTTTTCAATGCTGATATCAGGATTAGTAGTGAGCGGTACTTGATCTTGAATCACAAGGTCAATTTCTGATGATTTTAGATTTCGAACCTCAATGTTATAGGCAAAGTTGCGTTCCTTTTTATCTTGAATGACGCGCTCCTTACATTGGTTTTTAAGTAAGGTACGTTTGACAACAATATTGGGATCGCGACCTAAGGATAAATTCAATGTATCATCCATTGACGTAGGGTCAATATATGTTTCACCGATGTAGGTGCCGTCAAAGAAAATATTTGCCTTGGCTGGCACTAACTGTAGTTCATCTAACTTAGTCATTTGGGCAACCAAATACACACCTGGATCTAATTTTGGAACCGCATAATAACGGAAGCTTGTATTGAGCTCTGATTGTTTGACCAAAACCATGCGCACTTGGTTGTCAGAAGCAATATTATAATTGAGGTCTATTTTAAACTCAGCTGCAATCAATTGTTGAACAACTGTTGTAAAGGCTTCGGGCGTTAGTGCTACTTCGTCATAATTTGGGGTGCTTGAGGAGTAAGTAAAACCTGAATTGAACATACGGCTGTTGACCGAAGGCGCATCTTCGTAAACATCAGCGCGCATTTTCGCTTTTTCATCTAATTGTTTGCGATACGCTTGGTAATCGATATACCATGGATTTAGTTCAGGTTTAGTTTTATTTGCGTAAGGGTTATTAGTTGAAATACTCAGTTTGATATCTTTCCAATCCAAACCGGTTTGTTGGCGTACTTGCGCTTTATAAGTAAGACTTATTTTGCCTGAACTAGCCTCGCTACGTATATCGTAAATAGGAGTCCAACCTGCGTCAGAAGCAAGATAGCTAAGGTCTATGCGTCCAGTTGAGGCCTCTTTGGCCATCAGTGTGATAATAATTCTTGGAATACCTTTATTATCAGGTTTTGGATTGTTTTGAGCGGCGTAATTCTGGAGGTCCTCTAGTTTGTTATTCAAGTTTATTTTGAGGTCAGTCTTTTTGACTTTTTGCCGATCCAGAGCACTGATTTTTTTATTGAGCTCTGACACTTTACTGGTGTAGTAATCCACCGTGGATTTTAACAGTTGAATGCTATCATTAACTTTTCCTTGACCTCTTACGGCACCATTTGAAATGATAATTTTACGCGCTGCCGTTAGCACATCAATTTCGTCGTTCAGATCGCGTAATTCAAAATTAATTTGTCGGATGGAATCCTCAATAGCTTTAATGGCCGTACGTACTTTAAGTGGCAATTCCACAATGGTTACCGTTTGCTCTGGCTGAGGGTAGTAATACTCGTATTTTGAATCTAAAATAACGACTGCACCAGTAGCTTTTACCTGAATGGTTCCTGCAGCAATCTTTGGAGAGATACCCTCGACAATGACCTCGCACAAACCGGGCTTGATAGCGTAATTTGCTTTGTGTTGTAATTGTGCTCCTTGCGTGTATACTGTAACGCTGTGAAGTGTGCTTTTTACTGTAACCTTGTCATTGGCAAGTAAGGTTGTGCTCAACAGCATTATGGAGAGAATAAGTTTGATTTTCATAGTTGTTTATTTTTGATGACCGTTTGGTTTGCGTTAAACGTAAAATTAAGTGCTTTATTATATGTCGTATCTTTGTAAAGATGAAATTTGAAGACTATCCAATCGATCAAAAAATCAAGGACCAATTAGCAGTGCTTGGTTTTAGACGTCCTACAGATATCCAATATCGTGCCATAAAACACATTTTGGATGGAGAGGATGTCATGGCAGTGGCTCAAACAGGTACTGGGAAAACTGCTGCATTCGTGATTCCAGTGCTTCATAAGCTACTTAAATACAAAAAACAAGCCAGTAATTCTGTTCAAATCCGTTGTATAGTATTGGTTCCTACACGAGAATTGGCACAACAAATTACAGGGGTATTTGAGCAAATTGGGGCTCAAACAAAAGTGAAGGTAATAGGTTTGTATGGTGGGGTGGAGCAAGATACCCAAATCAAGCAATTACAAATTGGTGCCGAAGTTCTCATCGCAACGCCGGGCCGGATGTTTGATTTAATAGCACAAGGATATCTCGATGTTTCTGGTGTTCATACCTTGGTTTTAGACGAAGCAGATCTGATGTTAGATCTTGGCTTTAATAAAGATATTCAGGATATCATAAAGAAAATACCGGCAAAGCACCAGACTTTGTTCTTTACAGCAACCATAGATAAAAAAATCAAATCCTTGGCATACGATGTGGTTCGTTCGGCAATACGCATTCAGTTATCACCTCAAAATCCCGTTTCTAAAAATGTTCAACATGCTGTTGCATTTATAGAGATGGATGACAAGCGATTTTTCTTAGAAAACATGATCAACGAATACCCTGATGCAAGATTTTTAGTTTTTGCACGTACAAAAGTACGAGTTGAGCGGGTTGTTAAGGCTCTTGAGCGTGTAGGTATCCATGCAGAGGCCTTACATGGGGGAGTACCACAAAACGAAAGATTTGCACTTTTGGAGAGGTTCAGAGAGGGTAAAAATCAAGTCCTGCTCACTACTGATGTTTCTGCACGGGGCATCGATATTCCAAATATGGAATACGTGATTAACTATGATTTGCCCGATAATCCAGAGAATTATGTTCACCGCTGTGGTCGAACTGGGAGGGGATCCGCTTTAGGACAAGCTTTATCCTTTTGCAGCACCGATGAAAAGCCGTTATTAGATGCAATTGAGGCATATACTGGAGAGGAAGTCTTGCGCTATGAAATTTCTGAAGGAGAATATAAAGCCATATTGTTTGATGCAGACGATCCAAACTACAACTGGCAAAAACTGATTGACGAAAATGAGGATCCAAATTTTTGGAAAGATTAAAATAACTTTTGTACATTCACTTCATAAAATATTTTAATAATATCATATGAAAAAGTTAATGTACACTCTAGCAATTACAATTGGCGTTACGGCCACGTTTTTTGCTCAGACCAAGAAATTCCATGGCGTGAGTTTCAATACAGAACTCAAACTTGATGGCGAGAACCTCGTTATTAACGGTGCCGGATTAAGAGAAAAATATTTCATGGATCTTTATGTTGCTGGACTTTATCTTCCAAAGAAAACGGATGATGCTAAAAAAGTGATCTATGATGATACAGAAATGGCCATCCATATAAAGATTGTTTCTAATAGTGTCACAAGAGAACGCTTTATCGAGTCTGTTAATGAAGGATTTGCTATTTCTAAACACGGCGCTGCAAGTAAGGAAGAAATTAAAAAGTTTGTAGGTTTTTTCAATGAGCCTATCAAAGCAGGTGATAAAATATATCTTGATTATGTACCGGGTAAAGGAGTCCGCGTAACGAAGAATGGCGATGTTAAAGGAACTATAACTGGATTAGACTTTAAAAAAGCGCTCTTCGGAATTTGGTTTGGCACACCTCCAGTTCAGGAGAATCTCAAAAAAGAAATGCTAGGAAAAAGCTAAGCGTAAAATCCTTTATTTCAAAAGCCGCAGAAGCGGCTTTTTTTATGTAACGATAGTTACACAGAAATCCATTGAAGATATGCACCTTTGTGCAAACAAAATTTAATACGATGATCAAAATATTTCCAATTTTAGCCCTCTTTACCTTGACGCTTTGGTCTTGTGCTTCCACCGCTCAATCGGGTTATAAAAATGTTCCGGTTGCTGAATTGTCCAAAGTGAAGCAGACGCAAAAAGCAATCGTTATTGATGTGCGTACTCCTTCAGAATGGCAACAAGGAGTTATTGATGGTGCCGATCTTTTTATAGATTACAATAATCCAACCTTTAAACAACAAATAGGAAAGCTTGATAAATCAAAAACCTACATTGTATATTGCCGTAGTGGTGGTCGCAGTGCTGGTGCAAGTCAGGTTATGATAGATAATGGATTCAAGCATGTCATTAATATGCAAGGCGGAATCAGTGCATGGAATGGAAAGCTAGTGGCAAAACCATAATTCCCTCTCCAAAAATCTGATGCAGACTAAATTACCTGGAATACTGCTGGCTGTAGGTCTTGGACTTACAGCCATTTTTTTAGCCGCTTACACGCCTTCTTTTTTAAATTCTTATTTGCTAGCGCTTTTGCTTGGTATGCTCATTGCCCCTCAAGTGACACGCTACAAGCAACTCGACGCTGGAGTTGGACTAAGTTCATCAAAATTACTGGAATGGTCTGTGGTATTACTGGCCTTTAGTATGGATTATACTGCAATTGGCGCCATTGGCGCTAAAGATTTTGTGGTTATTTTATCCGTGGTTTTTGTGGTCTTAATTGCTACATATTATTTGTCTAAAGTTCTAAATTGTCCAGGTAAAACAGGATGGTTGGTGGGTATTGGAACTGCGATTTGCGGCTCGTCTGCAGTGGCTGCATTGGCTCCAAAAATTAAAGCAGACAAAGAGGATGTTGCTATTTCGCTTGCAGCAATTAACTTGTTAGGTTCTTTGGGTATGCTTTTATTGCCTTTACTTTTTCAGTTTTATCCACTTCTGGAAAAGCAGATGGCATATATCATAGGGGCATCACTACATTCAGTTGGAAACGTAGCCGGAGCAGGTTTTTCGGTCTCTGAGGAAGTTGGGCAATTGGCATTGGTATATAAGATGGCGCGCGTGGCCTTGCTATCGCCTGCTCTTTTATTCATGGTATGGCTAGATTCTAAAAATACAAAAGAGCAAGGATTCCGCTTTCAATTACCGTGGTATTTGCTTGTATTTTTGATTGTTTCGGTTTTAGTAAGTATATTTCCTTTGCCTACCGCAATGCTCAAAGGCAGTGAAACGCTGGGTAAAATAATTCTAACCGTAGCGATGGCAGCGATAGGTTTAAAGGTTGATGTATTGCGCTTGGTTAAGGCAGGCCAAAGGGGATTGTTTTTTGCACTAGTCGTGTTTGCTCTTCAAATCAGTTTACTGTGGTTGTTTAATGACTGATGTGCGTCAACTATCTGCCGAGCCTTTAAAAACGAAGCATTAATAGCAGTTCATCTGCACTCTGTAACAAGTGTTACACTAGTTTGAAATTTGAATTGATACATTTGATACTTAGTCATTCGAAAACCAAATTAAATAACACACATAATTCCATAAAAATGAAAATAGAACAAATTTACACAGGATGTTTGGCACAAGGTGCCTATTACGTGATCAGCGGAAACGAAGCGTTTATTATCGATCCACTACGTGAAATCCAACCGTACTTGGATAGAATTTCGGCTGACGGTGTCAAGCTCAAATATATATTTGAAACACACTTTCATGCAGATTTCGTATCAGGACACTTAGACCTGAGTAAGCATACTGGTGCCCCAATTGTCTACGGACCAACTGCAAAAACTGAGTTCGATGCTATCATTGCTGAAGACAGTCAGCTATTTGAAATAGGAGATGTAAAAATTAAAGTGTTGCATACACCTGGGCACACCATGGAGAGCACCACTTATTTGCTCATCAATGAAGAGGGTAAAGAGGAGGCAATTTTCTCTGGAGATACACTTTTCCTTGGGGACGTAGGTAGACCTGACCTTGCTCAGAAAGCAGCAGATATGACACAGGAACAGCTTGCTGGATTGCTTTATGAGTCCCTTATGAATAAAATTATGCCCTTAGCAGATGATATTACTGTCTATCCAGCACATGGTGCCGGTTCTGCATGTGGTAAAAATATGATGAAAGAAACGGTTGACACCCTGGGTAATCAAAAGAATATGAATTATGCCCTGAATCAACCTAACAAAGAAGCATTTATTGCTGCTGTTACCGATGGTTTATTGCCTCCTCCAGCTTATTTTGGACACAACGTTGCAATGAACAAAAAGGGATATGATAGTTTTGAGCAAGTGAAGGCTCAAGCCCTCACACCACTATCTGCGGCCGCTCTTGAGACACTTGTGGAGTCGACAGGAGCACTCATTCTCGATACAAGACCTGCAGCAGAATTTTACAAAGGATTTATTCCGCAAGCTGTCAATATCGGCATTCGTGGAGATTTTGCTCCGTGGGTTGGTGCATTAATCGGTGACGTTAAACAAGAAATCGTACTTATTACTGAGCCAGGAATGGAAGAAGAAGTAATTACGCGTTTGAGTCGTGTTGGCTTTGATAAAGTCTTGGGTTACCTAGAAGGTGGCTTCGCTACTTGGGAAGCTGCAGGCAAAGAGATAGATCGAATTAACCGCATCAGTGCTGAAGAATTTGAAGCACAATTTGAGGCGGGCAAATCAATGGTGGTTGATGTTCGCAAAGAAAGCGAATACGAAGCTGAGCATGTTGAAGATGCATACAGCCGACCATTGGCCTACATCAATGATTGGACGAAGGATATTCAGCCAGATCAACATTTTTTCATGCATTGCGCTGGAGGATACCGCAGTATGATTGCAGCATCTATTTTACAAGCACGAGGCTATCGCAATTTCACAGAAGTAGATGGCGGATTTGGAGCTATTGCTAAAACAACTGTTCCAAAAACAGATTTTGTTTGTCAGAGCAAAGTGATGAAATCTTAAATACCTAACACTCATACTTTAGATCATGTCCAAAGCACTTAAAGTTTTATTGCCAACTAATTTTTCAGTGCATGCAACCTATGCACAAATCTTATTAGAACGACTTGCACAAAAAGTTCAACTCGAAGTGCATTTGGCGCATGTTTTGCCCTTACCAGAAACCGTGTCTATTTTACCTGATGGTCAAATCCAAACTTGTGGTGAGATAGACATGGGATTTGTAGAACTTCAACGCGACCTAACACTTCAAAAGTTAAAGTCGATTGAAGGACATTTTCATGGCCATCATATTCTTGTTGGTTCTTCTGTAGAGTCAGTAGTTGATTTTGCGGAAACCCATGAATTTGACTTGATTGTAATGGGCTCTAAAGGAAGTGCTGGTTTGATCGAAAAATTGGTTGGGAGCAAGACCCAGAATGTGGTCAAAAAGTCGAAGATTCCTGTGTTATCCCTGATGTGCGATCGCAGCGACTGGACACCCAATGAAATTTTATTGGCTCATCAATTTGACAAAGAGCTTGTTCATATTCCAAAAGTCATCTTGGCCATTATTGCTGCTTTTAAAAGTAAGGTGCATTTGCTACAATTCATTGATGAACAGCATCAAGAAGAATCAGCCAATCAGGCCATGCAGGCATTTGCCCAAAAAGAAGGTTTAGCAAACGTACAATTCCACACCTTGGTGGAAAAGAATGTAGAAAATGGTGTGCTTCATTTTGATCAAATGAAAGCGGTAGATATGTTGTTAATTGGGACTCATGCTAAAAGCCGTCTTTTTCATAAAAGTGCAACTCAAAGTTTAGTGAGCCATTTATATAAACCCATGATTACTTTTCACATCTAACTTAAATCTAACCTAAAACCCATACCCATGCTTGATTTTATAATGCAACCTTGGCCTTGGTGGTTCTCGGGAATCATCATTGCGACTGTCATGTTTTTAATGTTGTTTTTTGGAAAATCCTTTGGATTTTCTTCTAATTTACGCACTATCTGTACTATAGCTGGAGCAGGTAAGCGCGTCAAGTTTTTTGACTTTGATTGGAAAACGCAATCTTGGAATCTTGTTTTTTTAATAGGGGCCATCATTGGTGGTTATATTGCTAATCAATGGCTCAATGATGGTGCTGCGTTTCAAATTGCAGAAAGTACCGCTCAAGATTTGTCAGTTTTAGGCTTTGAAAAAGCTAAAGACGTTCAACCAGCCGAACTTTTTAGTTGGGAGGCTATTTTTTCTCTGAAAGGATTCTTAGTGCTCGCTATCGGAGGATTGCTCGTTGGTTTTGGATCTCGTTATGCTGGAGGATGTACGTCAGGACATGCTATCTCTGGGATTTCCAATTTGCAGCTTCCTTCACTCATTGCAGTAATTGGATTTTTTATCGGAGGACTACTTATGACTCATTTTATTTTCCCTTTAATTTTCTAAGCCATGAAATTCATTAAGTTTTTAGTTGTCGGTATGCTGTTTGGTATAGTGATGGCCAAGTCACAGGCCTTGAGTTGGTACCGTATCCAAGAAATGTTTCGTTTCCAAAGCTTCCACATGTATGGAATCATTGGTACCGCTGTTGTGCTTGGAGTAATTGGTACAGCTTTAATTAAGAAATACCAATGGAAAGATTACCAAGGAAATCCTATCCTATTTGCACCCAAAGACAAAACGTTCTGGAGATATTTGTTGGGTGGAAGCATATTTGGACTCGGATGGGCGCTCAGTGGAGCTTGTCCTGGACCAATGGTCGTTAACATTGGATATGGTTACTTGAGTTTCATAGTAGTTGTATTCTTTGCATCACTGGGCACCTACCTCTATGGGGTATTTCAAAATAAACTACCGCATTAATTTTTTTCGCAGAAAATGAGATACATTACATATGCTTATCTGTTAAGTTTGCTCGCTCTGTTTGGATGTGCTGCTCATTCTACGGAGTCAGATGAACTTTTAAGTACTGAAATTAAAGCTGCTCCGCTTAGTGAATTTTGGCAACCTGCAGATGTTTTTGCAATTGCAGACAAAAAGAAATCTGATGAGGTGCTTTATGGACGAGATCTCATCATTCATACAGCTTATTATTTTGGACCAAAAGGCAGAATTTTACAACAAACTAACGGACTCAATTGTCAGAACTGCCATTTAGATGCAGGGACCAAGATTTTTGGTAATAATTACGGCTCAGTAGCATCTACTTATCCAAAAGTACGTGCTAGAAGCGGTCAAATGGAAAGTATAGAAAAACGTATCAACGATTGTTTTGAACGCAGTTTGAATGGCAAAGGATTAGCAGAGAACAGTAGAGAAATGCGGGCTATGGTAGCTTACATGAAATTTCTTGGGGAAAATATGCCAAAAGGAGAAAAAGCCCCAGGATCAGGACTCAAAGAGCTGCCGTTTTTAAATCGTGCCGCAGATCCGGTTAAAGGAAAAGCCGTTTACGAGTTGCGGTGTGCAAGTTGTCATCAATTGAACGGGCAAGGCGTAATTGATGGAATTGGACAGTCTTATGTTTATCCGCCACTTTGGGGTCCTCATAGTTTCAATGATGCAGCTGGACTTAGCAGAGTTTCTAATATGGCTAAATACGTTAAATACAATATGCCGTTGGGTGTGAATCATGATGCACCAGAACTTTCTGATGAAGACGCTTGGGATGTAGCAGCGTATATCGATAGCAGGCCAAGACCTCACAAATCATTCCCAAATGATTGGCCGGATATTAGTAAAAAGCCCTATGACCATCCTTTTGGCCCTTATGCTGATCAATTTAATGAACTCCAACATAAATTTGGGCCATTTCCAGAAATTAAAAAGGCGAGAAAAATAATTAATCAATCAATTTAGCTTTGAACAAAATCTTTTATTTTTCTTTTATCCTATTGTTTTGGATCGAGCCGTATTTTGCGCAGCATCACGAGCTTTCAGATCAACCAGTAATGTGGAAAGGAAAGCCTCAGGATGTATTAGATTCTACCTCACTTCTCTATGCTTTTAAAACGGGATCGACGGCTGGTCATTTTCGTTATTACTTTAGCCAGACAACAAATGAGGGAGCGCTTTCTGATTATTACGCCAATGCCATCGGTGGAGGTTTACGATTTGAAACGAATTCCTTTCATCATTTTCAATTCGCAGTTAGTGGCTTCTACTTTTTCAACATAGGTTCTTCTATACTTCACAATCCAGATCAAATCACTGGTGTTTTAAGTCGCTATGAGACTGGCCTATTCGATATAGAAAACCCCGATAATCATAAAGATATGGATCGGCTTGAAGAATTGTATCTCAAATATAATTTGAAAAGAGGCAAGGTGCTTATTGGCCGGCAACTGATCAATACACCTTTGATTAATATCCAAGATGGACGCATGCGCGGGACTGGTGTTGAAGGTATTTGGTTGGATCATAAAATACAGAAATCTATCCGTTTTCAAGGAGGACTGATTACTGCGTTTTCACCAAGAAGTACAACAAAGTGGTTCAAAGGCGCTGAGTCTATAGGGCTATATAGCCAGGGTCTTAATCCAGACGGAACGCCATCGCAATTTCAGGGGAATCTTGAATTGCCATTCGTTGGTGTTGGTTCTTTTACCTGGAATCCTACAAAAGATATCGAGTATCAAGCTTGGGATTATCATTTGCCAGCTATTTTGAACAGCACTTTTCACCAAATTGTAGCACAGAAGCACTTACATAAATTGACTTGGTCCAACGGGGCACAGTTTATTCGTCAATGGGCTTTGGCAGATGGCGGAAATGCGGATCAATCCATGACCTATATTTCAAAAGGGGCAAAGTCTTTAACATTCGGCTTTCGGTCTGAGCTTCAATTTGAAAAATGGCATTATTCTTTAAATTACAATAGAATTACAGCAGAAGGACGCTACTTGTTTCCAAGGGAATGGGGTAGAGACCCCTTCTTTACTTTTTTACCAAGGGAACGTAATGAAGGCTTTGGAGATGTTCATGCCATTGTTTTGAAAGTGAAGAATCAAAATAACGCATCGGATTTCAAGAAATCTAGTTTTGCATTGGGCTATGTACAGATGCCCGATGTAAAAAATTATGCATTAAATAAATATGGTTTACCAAGCTATCTTCAAGCGAATTTAGATGTTCGGTTTCAATTAAGTAAACTCATGCAAGGTTTAGAAGGACAACTTCTCTTCGTTTGTAAGTATGCTATTGGAGAACTTTATGACAACCCCAAATATCAAATTAATAAAGTCAATATGCTATTGACCAACTTTGTTCTTAATTACCACTTTTAATATTTCAATTATGACCTTTGACTTACTAACTATTTTTGGGCTTTTCGCCAGTTCTTTAATTGGCATTTCGTTAGGCCTTATTGGCGGCGGCGGCTCTATTTTAACAGTTCCTGTATTAGTATATTTATTTAAAGTTGAACCTGTCATGGCAACTGCATATTCCTTATTTATTGTGGGATTAAGCAGTCTTGTAGGGGCATTTCCAAAATATAAATCAGGTATGATAGATTTAAAAACAGCCCTTGTTTTTGGGGTTCCTTCAATCATTGCCGTATTTATTACCAGAAAAATTTTGGTGCCCAATATTCCTGATACGCTTCTTGAAATTGGGGGAGTCTCGGTGACTAAGGCACTAGCCATGATGATTCTTTTTGCAGGTCTCATGGTGGCCGCTTCTGTTTCAATGATTCGAGACAAGAAAGCAGAACAAACAGCTAATGCGGAACCAAGAGTTTTCAATTATCCGTTAATCTTACTTGAAGGATTAGTAGTTGGTGTACTAACGGGGCTTGTTGGTGCTGGAGGTGGTTTTTTAATTATTCCGGCTCTGGTGATGCTGAGTAAATTACCAATGAAGCAAGCAGTCGGAACAAGTTTACTGATTATTGCGGCCAAGTCATTAATTGGATTTACGGGAGATGTCAGTGAAAATGCTGCCCAGATGGATTGGGTATTGCTTGCTGTAGTGACAGTACTGGCAATTGTAGGGATTTTTATAGGCAACAAACTTTCTAAAAAAATTGATGGGGCTGCACTTAAAAAAGGATTTGGTTGGTTTGTTTTGGTGATGGGAATTTATATCATCATTAAGGAATTGGCCTTTCCAGGAACCTCCGCGCACTAACTGTATCATATTAACTAACCTAAAAACTAGCTCAAACTATGTCAAACCAACAAAGAAGAAACTTCCTCAAAACTTTGGGGACTGCCGGCGTTGCAAGTATACTTTCACCACATTTATTGGCGCAAAGTAATGATCAACAAGCTGTGTTGAGTACAACAACCCAAAGCAGTAATCAAACAGCAAAAAAAGGTACACTTACCTTACAGTTATTACAAACCACAGATGTACATTGCCAAATACATTCACATGATGAACTATTTTGGGAAGATGGAAAAGCTGTTTTTAGGAAAACAGGGGGGTATGCCGAATTGCAGACCTTTCTTAAACAACTCAAAAAGAGAAATCCCAATACATTTTTAGTTGATACTGGTGATATGTTCCAAGGTTCTCAACTAAGTGTTGAAACCAGCGGTCAAGCATTTGTTCCCATATTGAACGCAATGGATTACCAGTTGTATTTGCCAGGTAATTGGGAGGTGATATACGGTAAGCAGAAAATGCAACAACTGATGGGTTCTCTGCGTGCTCCAAAAGTTTGTACCAATATGTACCACGACTTGGGTAACGGTCAAAAAGGAGAACTGATTTTTCAGCCTTATCATATATGGGAAAATCAAGGTGTTAAAATTGGTTTTTTAGGTTACACAGATCCTTTGGTTCCTATTCGTCAAAGCCCTAACTATAGTAAGGGAATTATCTATACAAAACCTGAAGAAAATCTGGCTCATTACGTTGATGTATTGCGCAATCAAGAGCAATGTGCTGTTGTGATCATCCTTGCACATTTAGGTCTTTCTCAGCAAATTGCCTTAGCTAATGACCCTTCTTGTAAAGGTGTTGATTATATATTCGGAGGAGATACACATGAGCGCGTGAGAGTGCCTATTCAATGCACTTACTCTAAAGTAGTTGAGCCCGGTGCTTTTGGATCATTTGTGGGGTCGCTTGAGCTTGATTTTGTCGATGGAAAAATGGTAGCTGAACGTTATGAGTTGCTTGAGGTGGAGGCAGACTCACTCAAGCCTGATGCTGCGATGATGCAGATATTAAAGAATAATGAAAGTTCCTTTGCTGATGAAATCAATAAGGTTGTAGGTTACAGTACGCTACCGCTTTATCGATACTTTGTTGTAGAAAATCCAATTGATACAATGATTCTGAATGCCCTTGATTGGAGATTCCCTGAAATTGACATTGTGTTGTCTAATGGTTTTCGATTTTGCCCACCTCGCACTACGCCTGACCATACAGGAAATATTCCTATTACTAAAGGATTCATTTTTGATATGCTACCAGTTGACGCTACTGTACGAACCGCCCAGGTTACAGGTCAACAAATTACCAATTGGTTGGAGAAAGAACTCAATAATGTCTTTGCCAAAGATGCCTCCAAACGTTTTGGTGGCTGGGTAATCAAGTTCAAAGGTATGGAAGTGGAGTTCTTGGCATTTGCCGAACAAGGCAAGCGCGTTCAAAAAATCCAAATTAGTGGAAAGCCGCTAGATTTGAATCAAACATACAGTATTCTGGCTTGTGAGCGCGATGGAGATCCAGAAGATATGTTGTGTCGAATTAGAGGTGTTAAAAATGCTCAGAATACTGCTTATACACTTCATAATGTTATGGAAAGTTATCTAAGCACTCATCAAATCGTAACACCAACTCCGCAGGGTAATGCTAAAGTACTTGATGCACCTCAAACACTACTTTCTCAGGTAACAGGAGTGCCTTATGAATTTAGATAACTGAATCGCAGCTTATTTAAATTAAATATGGAGATAGATATGTGTAAATTACTGAAAAATAGAACCTTGAGCTATAATTTATTGTGGATTATTGTTGCCTCTTTTTTTTCAATTCAGGTCCATGCACAAACAGGAAATTTTTCTTTTGAGGTTGTTCTTAAGCCAGACACTATAACTGGTTTCAATGGATTGCACTCCTTTGTCTATGGTCAGCACAATGGAAAGGTCATTTTGATTGGTGGTAGACCAGATGGCATACATGCTCGTCAGCCCTTTAACGCATTTCCTGCCAGTTTAAATAATCAAAACTTACAAGTCATAGATCTTGTAACCAAACAATATTGGAGCAGACCGCTGAGTGAGTTATCTGACCAATTACAAGCGCAATTACAGAGTACCAACATGAATTTTTATCAGGATGGAAATTCTTTGATAATTGCTGGGGGATATGCATTTAGTTCAACTGCTAATGATCATATCACTTTTCCTTACCTCACTAGAATCGATCTAGCTGGACTAATAGATGCAATCATGAGTAATTCAGCTATCGTAACTTTTTTTGAGCAGATTGAAGATGAGCGCTTTGCGGTAACAGGTGGATGTTTGGGGAAAATAGGTGCACAATATTATCTTGTTGGTGGCCATCGTTTTGATGGACGCTACAACCCAATGAATAATCCAACCTTTGTACAAACCTATGTTGATGGGTTGAAGAAGTTTGAATTAAGCCCTACGGGCCAACCCTTGAGTGTGATTAATTATCAATTCAATACCGATCAAGTCAATTTACATCGCCGGGATTATAATTTAGTGCCACACATCTACCCGAATGGTGAATTTGGTTATTTAATATCTTCTGGCGTATTTCAAATCAATGCCGACTTGCCATTTTTATATCCGGTAGAAGTTAAAAGTAATGGGCACATTCCTGTTAATGGATTCTCTCAGTATCTCAGTAACTACCACTCTGGAAAATTTAGTGCATATGACAGTGCTAATCAGCATATGCACCACGTGTTTCTCGGGGGAATTAGTCAATATTATTATCAGAATGGAGCGCTTGTTAATGATCCTAACGTTCCATTTGTACGGACTATTAGTCGCCTCTCTCAATGGGCAGATGGCAGCTATGAAGAATTTGTGCTTTCCAATGAAATGCCAGGTCTTCTTGGTGCTGGTGCAGAGTTTATTCCAAAGGAAAATATACCTTATTTGCAAGCGGATATTATTGATTTAGCTGCAATAACGGCCGACTCGATACACATTGGTGATTTGATCGGGGGAATTTCAAGTCCAACGCTCAATCCATTCTCGAATAACCAATCAAATTTAACTTCGTCTAATGCGGTCATTTATCAGGTGTGGCTCAAACGATCCTCTAGTAATGGTATTGCTGTCAGTTCGCCAGTGAATAGTGTTGAAATTCTTGTTTTTCCGAATCCGACAGCAAAAGAACTGACTATAGATTTCAATTTGGAAAACAAACATAATGTAGAACTTTTTGTCTTGGATGTCAACGGCAAATTAGTGCATGAGGTTTATTACGAAAAGGTTAAAAACGCTAAAAAAATGCTCGATGTCAAAGAGCTGCAACTTCAGTCGGGAACTTATAGCTTACAATTTATCATCGACGATCAACAAACTATTACCAAACACATCAGTGTACAATGAAAGAATTCTGGAACGAACGATACGCTGAAGAGGCCTATGCTTATGGTCAAGAGGCCAATGATTTTATTAAAGCCCAACAAATAGGAACCGGATTAAAAGTATTATGTCTGGCCGAAGGGGAGGGGAGGAATGCCGTTTATATTGCCTCTTTGGGAAATGATGTTACTTGCATTGACTATTCCCAAGAGGGACTTCAAAAAACAGCAAGGTTAGCCCAAATGAATGGTGTGCAGGTGACTGGGATATGCGAAGATTTGTCTCAAACTCAGCTTCAGCAGGAACATTGGGACCTCATAGTTGGCGTCTTTGCGCATTTTCCACCTCATGTAAAAGAACATATTTGGCCTCAAGTATTCGCTGCACTAAAGTCTGGTGGTCAGTTATTGATGGAAGTCTATGATCAAGAGCAATTGCGTTTTGGTACAGGTGGTCCTCAGCATCTAGATCTTTTGTATGGGAAAGAAGAATTGGAAGCGTTGTTAACTAAACAATTTAATTCCATACAGATTGAAAAAATATACCGAGACGTTCACGAGGGTGTATATCATAATGGTGCTGCTGCAACACTTCAAGTGCGCGCGCTCAAATAAACTACTCAACTAAAACTTATTATTCCGAAATTTACCCTTGTTCGGGATTAAATAATGGAGTTTAACAGATTACTACTATTTTTCGTTCTTATCATTACACTCAGTCTGAGTGCACAAGAAAATTGTGAATTCAAGCCTCAAAACAAAAAAGGCGGGCATTACCTTTTTTCTACTTTTTACCATGATGACATGCAAACCCCACTCGATGGTGTTTGTCAGACCCTGCATTTGGGGCAAATCTATGAGCGCAGGGTTTTTGTCAAAGGGCGTTTGATAGAAGAAACATGTAATTCGCTTGATGGTAAACCCCGCGTATGGAGCAAGTTTAACCTTTGGGACGACGACTCGCTGCTGATAGACCAAAAGGTATATTATGAAAATGGACCGCTGCAAACGCATAACCTCATTTATCGGGATGCGAGTGGGCGTCGTAGCATGAAATCCATAGAATATGGTTTGAAGGGTCACAAACGCTTTGAACATACCTATGCCTGGATTCGATACGATGAGCTCAATGAGTCCGATAAAAGCATGCACCCACCGCATACCGTTGATGAAGATGGTTACACCTATCTAATGGTTCCAATTGGTGAAGAAAAGATCTATGATTCATTTACTGGCGCGCTTACTCAAGTCCGGCATCATCAATTAATTGCCAATGGTTATCATGAAAATAGCTCCTTGAACGGCCCCAGTACCGCGTATGATGAAAATGGAAGATTAAAAGAAAAAGCTTTTTATAAAGATGGTGCCCTCCACGGGCCATATCAAAGTTTTCATTTAGATGGTTCGAAGCAAATTGCAGGTAATTATGAACACGGTATTCGCATCGGACTTTGGAATGGCTGGCATCCGAATGGCAAACCTTCCTTTGAATATTTATTTGATCTCCAAACTGCTCATCCGTTTGATCCCAATAAAAAAGAATGGGCTGATAATGGCCAACTCACATTGATGCAAGTATTGGATGAAAGTGGATCAGGTTATTTGCAAGAATGGAACGCTCAGGGTGTAAAGATTCATGATGTCGATATTTATTTGCTGGATCACAGTAAAGGTATTGAAACATGGTGGTACGATAACGGGCAATTGCATTGGAAAAGGGATAGCCGAAAAGGGCAGGATACTACGCTGATTAAATTTTACAAAAATGGTGATTGGGCTCGATTAGAGGTATACAAAGAAAAGGATAAGGCAACGTATAGAGAGATCAGGCGTTGGTACGAAAGACAAATTCCACAAGAAATTTTCATACTAGAACAACGGCCAGATGGTTTGAGCTCCCAACTACAAGAGCTTTTTTACCCGACAGGAATCAAGAAGTCTTATATACTGTACAAAAACCAGGAGAGTTACAAGGAGCTTTATGCACAAAACGGTACTAAGGTTTTATATCGTTATACGGTCAATGATACCCTTCAGGGACCCTATCAGTTGCTGGATTCATTGGGAAACATCTTACTTGATTACCGTTATCTTATGGGTTTGAGAAACGGTTGGTGTAGAGAATTCGATTCAAAAGGCAAACTGCTTTTTTCAAAGTATTATCAAAATGGTAACCCAATTGGTGATTCTATCGAGGTTGAAAGGAAATTAGAATGGGAGGTTCTAACACCAGAGGAGTTGAAGGGTCTTGATTACCTGATTCGAAATCAAAGTATAGATACTACACTATTTTCATTGGAACAAATACATGCTTATACCAAATTGATTTACAGGCATTTTCCAGATTTATTGGGTCCTTTGCCGCAAAATGAAATACATGGCTTTATTGATAACCATTATTATACAACGCTTCATTTTCTACGCATCGAAAGTTGTGTACTTGTCCATATCAAAAATAACAATAGGCAAGCCCTTACGCTTATTGTTTATCCAGATATGGAAATCGAGTCATTTAATCATTTGCTAACCAAAGACGAGTTTTTGGCTAACCCAGTTTCACCTTATAATTACTACATGTGGAAAGATTGATTTTTGGTTTCTTATTTTGGTTTTCAATTCCTTTTGCACAGGCTGATTTACTGCCCATAGAATTGAGCTTGAATTTAAGGCAAGTGCCTACACAAGCTCAGCATTATACCGTCTTGGAGCTAGAAATTAAAAATGAATCTACGCTACATGGAAGCATCCTCATACCAGGTTATCCACATTTAGGCTTGGGGCTTTTTGAAATCCTAGCCTTTGAACGCAAAGAAAATATGAAATGGTCTCTGGATACTGTATATCACTCATTTTTGCCAGATTCTTCAATAGATGTCGCTCAAAACATTCGATTTTGGAGCTTAGCTCCGCTTGAAAGCTATAAGCAGCTACTCGTTATACCTCATGCCCCAATTGCAGATAGGGCCTATCAGGTCAAATACCAGCCACATGTTTGTGCAGAATGGTTCAACTATTGCTTTCGCTGGCACGATGAAGAAGGGAATCCGTTTGGCGGCGAGCAAATTGACAGCGATCAGCGCTTTGTATATCAAGGTCCATTTTATTCGGCGCTTTTGGATGAAATTACAGCTAAGACAACAGAGGGTTCTCTATTTACAACCAAAGGGATGTATCAAGACGCTTATTTAGAAAAATGGAGAAAGGTAAAAAAGGGCTTGGGTAGGCACACTTTCTCCTCTCTTGAATATCCTATCTTGAACAAAGCCTTGTATAGTCAAATGGTATTGTCGTCCTTACCTTCGTATTCCTTCCAATATTATATTGTAGAGACGCAAACAGGTTTGCATTACATTAGAGTCGATTACCGCTTGGGTAAGGTATTTAAATTGCGTGGTTTTATGGCAAAAATAGCCTATGTTTGTGGGGCAAGACGCGTCTTTTGGAAAACTTCTTCAGTGCACAAGACCAAATTAATTTTATTCCATGTGGCGCCGTCTTAATGCAGTCAAACTAGCTTATTTTTTTAAATCATTTAAGTACAAACCCATGATTTCAATTATAACAAATGCCCAGAAATTATTGTACGTACTCTCTTTTGTTTTTTTTGTTACCATATTAAACGCCCAAGAGAATCCTGCGAGCAAAGAAATTAATGACGCCATTAAAGAAATGGATGCTGGAAACTTTACACAAAGCCGTATTATTTTAGAGGGGGTTTTGAAAAAAGATTCAACCAATTACGATGGGTGGTATGAATATGCCTACAGTTACTACCTTCAAAAAGACTACGCTAAGGCTGTTGAGATTATGCAAACCCAAACAGATCATCCTCGCGCTACAGACCAGTTATGGCAAATGATTGGCAATAGTCAGGATGTTTTGGGTAATTCAGATGAGGCGCTAACTACCTATGAAAAAGGCTTGGCGCGCTTTCCAAACAGCGGTAGGTTATATGTAGAATCGGGCAATATTTTTTTAATCAAAGGAGAGATAGAAAAAGCTATTCCCTATTACGAAAAGGGGATACAGATGGCACCCGAATTCCCATCAAATTACTACCGATTGGCGCGCATTTATTGTAATTCACCAAATGAAATTTGGGGAATTATTTATGGTGAAATCTTTATGAACCTTGAACGCAATACCAGACGAACACGTGAAATAAGTGCGTTGCTTTATCAAACCTACCAAAACTCCATAGTATTCGGTAAAGATGGTGTCGTTATCAGTTTTGCTCAAGATATGAGCCCTTTCACTTTGGCTTTTGAGTCGGTAATTGCTCAAGTTGCCACACAATACCAACTCAATACTAAAAAACCAAGTATCAATGTGGCTTCCTTACTAACCATTAGAAAAGCATTGATGACAAGTTGGTTGCAGAGTCAGTATGCAATGGATTTTCCAGTATATCTATTTGATTTTTGGCAGGGAATAGATGACATGAACTTTTTTGATTGTTACCACTATTGGCTTTTCAATCAAGCGCCTAATGATCAATTTGAGAAATGGCGAAAGGAGAACGAGAAGAATTTTGAGTATTTTGTCAAATGGTATAATCCTAACCCCATTGTCATTACGGAAGAAAACTACTTCTCACGTTCTCAAATTCTGAATTGATATAGACTAATGAAGAGTAAACTAAAAATGCCGTTTTTCACGGCATTTTTAGTTTACGGTAAATTTTGATGTAAAGATATATTTTGTTGCTAGCTCCTTATAAGCCATTAGCAGCCATACGTAATTTAAGATCAATATATGATTGTTCGTATGCTTCAAGTTGTTTTTTATCACGGTTGGAGATATCCATTCTGCCCATGGTTTTAAGGATTTCATCTGCGGCTGTAGTGTTGCGCAAAGCATAGTATGCCTCGAGTAGATTGAAATAGATCGCTACAGTGATGTCTTTATCTATACGCGCTTTTTTATTTGCAATGTCAGATTCCTCTAGTGCCTTGTTCCAGATGTCAATAGCCTCATTTAACTTCATGCTACCTTGTGCCTCGTTTGTACCAAGCATTTTGAATCCTAAGTTAGCTGCATTGAAAGCATCTAGGATGTCATTGTGAGATTCGTTTTTAGATTTTACAAAACAAAGATCAAAGGTTTTTTCAGTACGCTCAAAACCAATGCGGTCATTGACCATGTGATTGATGGCTTTGAGATTTTCTTGTAAACATTTGTCCTCCATTTGCTTAACTACTGCACTTATATCAGTAGAGGGCTGCGTTTTGGTAGCGGCACCTTTGTAGAGTTTAAATTCAGTAAATTCTGCCGGTGCGGCTGCATAAATTTCCTGATTGATCGCGTTAGTAACGCGGAAACTCATTGTATGACGATAAGTAAACTCTATGTGGTAGTATGTAACGTTTCTTGTCGTAGAAACACCGTCTTTGCGCGTAACCTCTTGTTTGACCTCAGAGAGAACTTTTGCAGGGGTTGATTCAAAACCTTGTAGGGTTACCGTGTAGTTGAGCGCATTTGCGGCACCTTTTTGCAAACCATCGATAAAGAGGTATGTAGAAGCCAGTGAGTTGTTGTCGTATGCTGTTTTTATTGCCGGCATGGGAATATTGCGGCGATATGGCTGCGGGACGTTGTCTCTGACTGGTTTATTGTTCTCATTAAGAACTTGTTTTTCAATGATCTTGGATGCGGTTGATTTCTCATTCCAAGCATTCATTTCTCTTTCGTATTTATCATCTGCAGCTTTTTGTTTGTTGGGTAGGTCTGCAAGATCGCGTTGGTAGTCTGCTTCTGCTTGCGCTTTGTCAGCCTCATACTGTCCCATCAGTTTTTGGTTTTCTTCTTCATAAGCCGCTGTTACACTTGATGTGTAGGCAGTTGGTTTTGGTTGAACTGGATGGCTCGGTAGTTTGGTGTAAGTGTAGGTGATTTTCTCTTCTTTGACAGATTGTGCAAAGGAGTTGAAAGCGAGGGCAATTGCCACAAATAAGGTAAATTTTTTCACGATAATTGGTTTTAATGTACTTTATAGACGTAAAAATACTTAAAAAAGTTGCCAAAGCTTGTTGTAATTTAAATAATGGGTCAGCTGAACATAAAAGTCTATCTATTGTTTAACAATAAAAGTAAAACATGAAACAAAACGGTATTCAGGTTCAAAACGAAAAAATTGACATACTTATCGACGAAATTGGCGACGAACACGTAAGTACCTCTGTAGAAACACCACTTAGAGCTGATGCTTTTGATTTGACCGACGAGGAAAAAATTCACAAGATCGCACAGCATTTTGGCCAAATCATGGACATACTTGGCTTAGACCGATCAGACGACAGTCTTAGTGGTACACCCAAACGAGTAGCCAAAATGTATGTGAAAGAAATTTTCAGTGGACTCAATCCAGAAAACTTTCCAGACATCAAACTTTTTGAAAATAAATACCAGTATAATCAAATGCTGGTTGAGAAAAACATCCTCTTTTACTCTAATTGCGAGCACCATTTTGTTCCAATCATAGGAAAGGCCCATGTCGCTTACATTTCTTCGGGTAAGGTGATTGGTTTATCTAAAATTAATAGAGTTGTACAACATTTTGCAAAGCGTCCACAAGTACAAGAACGGCTCACCATGCAAATCACAAACGCCCTTAAAAAAGTCCTTGAAACAGAAGATGTAGCTGTAATTATAGATGCGACACACTTGTGTGTTTCCTCTAGAGGGGTCAAAGATGTCAACAGCAGCACAGTTACCGCTCACTTTTGTGGTAAATTTGAAGAGGAGCATACGAAAAATGAGTTTTTAAAATACTTGAATCTCTAGGATTGATTATTTTTGGGCATGTACACTGCCCAACAAATCATAAAGTCCTTGGGGCTTTTGGCGCATCCAGAGGGAGGCTACTACAAAGAAACATACCGATCCGAGCAAACTTTAAAGGAAGAAAATCGTCAGCTTCTGACCTCGATATATTTTCTATTGACTTCTGATAATGTATCGCATTTTCATCGCATTAAGAGCGACGAACTTTGGTATTTTCATGCAGGTAATCCATTGATAGTTCATACACTTTCAAGTGTTGGTCATCAGCAATATCAGCTGGGTTTAGACTTATCAAAGGGTGAACAGCCATTTCTTTTCATTCCAAAAAACACCATATTTGGGAGCACTGTTAAGGATAATGACGGCTTCTCCTTGGTCTCATGTGCGGTGGCTCCAGGTTTTGATTTTCGTGACTTTGAGCTTTTTGAACGTGCTCAATTACTTGCCGATTTTCCAGAACATGTATCTATTATTGAACGTCTGACAACATAATTTCAATCTAACATGTCTAGATTTATTGTTGTATGCTTATTTGCACTTCATGTATTTACCTTGCGCGCTCAGGTTGGAGAAGATGCTCAAAAGAAAAAAGTATTTGGCTTTGCACCGTTAGCCGACAGTATACCGAAAGATAAAAATGGTTTATTTGTCTTGCCGCTTCTTTACTACACACCAGACACACGTTGGGCGGCTGGAGCAGCAGGGGTTTATTATTTCAAAGTAAAATCCTCGCTTCCAAATGCTGCCCCACCGAGGGTGTCTTATCTTCAATTTTTAACGGATTATACCCAGAACAGACAGCTTGACACTTGGGCAACGTGGCAAATATTTACCCGGAATGAGAATTTTTTACTCAAGGGAGACTTTCGATTTCGTGATTTTCCAGATCGTTTCTATGGAATTGGCAACAATACTCTACTCACACAAGAAGAGAAGTATAGTTATAAACTATTCGTAATCAAATCTTTACAGCTAAAGAAGATCAAGCCTGGGTTATTTTTAGGATTTGATTACCAGTTAGAATATGAATATGATTTCAATTATGCGCAAGGTGGTCAATTAGAAAGTGGTAATGTTATTGGCTCTAATGGGGGCGTCGGATCTGCATTAGGTTTAGTAGGTATAATAGATACCCGAGATAATATCATCAATCCATATCGAGGCCGACTGGCAGAATTATCTACTTACCTCTTTACACCAACTTTTGGTTCAACCTTTTCTTATCACTTATATAATGGTATTTACCAACAATATTGGCAATTAAGACCAAAGCAAATATTAGCTTTTCAATTGAAAGCTCGTTTTTCCTTTGGTAATGTACCATTTTTGGATTTATCTACCTTGGGCAATGACGATATCCTTAGGGGCTACCCTAAAAACCGATTTCGTGATCGCCATTTTGTAGCAACTCAGTTAGAATATCGCTTTCCTTTGTGGTGGCGCTTTGGCGCCGTTGCCTTTGCAGGGATTGGTGACGTATTTGGTCCGAGTTCTGATCTAAGCATCCAAAATCTTAAATATTCTGTAGGTACAGGTCTTCGATTTGTAGTAGACCCAGCTGAACGTTTAAATGTACGTCTAGACTACGGTTACGGTACAGAAGGCGGTTGTTTTTATTTTGTAGTTGGGGAGTCCTTTTAGAAAAAAAGCCCTCACTTGGAGGGCTTTTGTGGAGTCGGAGGGGTTCGAACCCTCGTCCAAACGACGAGTTTTCAAGCTTTCTACATGCTTAGTTCGTGGTTGATTTTCGATATGCGGCCGGACAAGAACACCCAACGCGTATACTTAGGTTTTTTAGTTTCATGTTGCGGTAAAACCATCGGCAACACTAACCCTATGGGATGAACTTCTGAGCGATGAACCGAAAGGGTGGCAGTTCATCAGAAGTACTTGTCTGGCCTACTATACTTCAGCCGGATTAAGCCAACTAACATTCAGTTAATTAAGCAGCAAGTGCGTATGACGTGTTGTCATTTATTGTTCGTAGCATTTGATTTAAGAGGAACACTACAAGCCTCTGCATGCTGACACCTGACTAC
>Ga0208897_1000039_pt1 | contig 78628 bp, 67 predicted proteins | sample ColrivemetaGS697_FD_187594 | JGI IMG/M metagenome (GOLD analysis project Ga0208897, IMG submission 187594) | Estuarine microbial communities from the Columbia River estuary, USA - metaG S.697 (SPAdes) (version 2) | ecosystem: Environmental > Aquatic > Marine > Intertidal zone > Estuary | place...
ACATTAAATGAAACATGTAAAAATTGTTACTCAGATTTGAGAAGCCTTTCGTGACCGATCGATTAAAGTTTTCAAATAACTCAAGGCTCCCCAAACTCCCCAACAATCAACCCAACCTGCAACGGAGTCAATAACCTCCTCCCCTTTACATACCCAGCAGCGGTCAGTTTTTCGCTCAAAGATGCAGAAGTGACAATCCAAATTCTTAGCTGCCAGGAGGCGCTTTTCTTTGTAATATTCGGGAAATAAAGTTGTGCGAGCTCACCGTAGCCGTAGGCTCGCACTTTGAATGGTTCATTATTCATATTCTTCAAATTTGTATGTCGCTAGATCTAGGACCCGGCGAAGTTTATGGAACTGATGCCTTTTAATTTGGAGGCTAGTAACTTCATGTCATCCCCTACTTTTTTGTCGACGATGCGCGCATAATGTTGGGTACTTTGAATGTTCTTGTGGCCGAGCATTTTACTGACAGATTCAATTGGTACGCCGTTCATCATGGTAACCGTTGTTGCGAACGTATGCCTGGCGACGTGATAAGAAAGGTCCTTTTGAATGTTGCATAGATCGGCTAGTTCCTTCAAATAGGCATTCATTTTTTGATTGCTTAAAATGGGTAAGATTGGATCGTTCGGGTCAAGCAACTCAAGTTTGGCGTAGTTTCTAATGATACTCATTGGAATATCTAGCAAAGGAATGTTCGCTCTCCCTCCTGTCTTTTGCCGTCTTGTGCGGATCCAATAACCTGTTGTTTCATCGCCTTCAATCTCAGAACGCTTTAATTGTTTTACATCGATATAGGCCAAGCCCGTGTAACAAGAAAAAATAAAGAAATCACGCACTTTGTTCAGCCGGTCAAAGACCGAATGAAACTCAATAAGGCGCTGCATTTCTTCCATGGTCAAATAAGGCCGGTCAACCTCCTTCAAAGACAAACTAATGCCATTAAATGGGTCTTTCACCAACCATCCGCTGCGAATACTGATGCTTGTTATCGTTTTGAGGTTCTGTAAAAACTTTGTTGCTGTATTGTAGCTACAACCTTTTTCAGTTTTCAGGTAAATACCATACTGCTGGATCATTTGATAGTCCACCGCTTTGATGGAAACATCCTCAACATGGTAGTGCTTCTGTAAAAACGCTTGAAAGTGATTCTTTGCCGTATTGTACTTTTGATACGTGGCGTAAGAATTCTCCTTTCCGATTAATTTTTTCAGGTTAGACACGTGTCCTTCCCAAATGTCGATGATCTGTCTTGTTTTGGCAGTGTTTACCCCAAGGATTGCATCCCTGAGCATCAGCGGAGTCACATCATCGGTGTAGGATAAAAGCTCATTGTACTTTTTGTGCGCTTTTAAACGAACCGCTTCCAGGTAATTATTGAAAGCGCGCGCTTCTTCCGTGCGTCCTTTCATTACATAGCGGGCCGGATCCCAATCTTCAGGTTTAATAAACCTATGTACTTGGAGAGCAACTCGATCTCCATTAATGTTGATGCGTAGCATCACGGGACATTCCCCGTTTTTTCTTTCTCTTGTTCGGTTGATGTAAAATGTCAACCCAAACGATGTTCTTGACGACATGGCGTAAGTATTAATTGCGCCCCCATTTTGATGACAAAACTACAATAACACCACCTTACAAAACAAATTTAAAACACTGTTTTTCAGTACTATTATGTACCAAAATGTACTCACACCCGTTACCACTTTTTCGATTTTCAAAAGTGGTCACCAGATTGCAACCCAGTTGGGGTACAAAATGGTACATTTTAGGACATTAAAGAACAAAAAAAAAGCGTGTAAACTCAGTGTTTACACGCTTTGGTACATTTTGGTATTGTTACCTGGCGGAGAGTGAGGGATTCGAACCCCCGGAACCTCTCGGTTCAACAGTTTTCAAGACTGCCGCAATCGACCACTCTGCCAACTCTCCGGGGCAAAAGTAGTAAAACTTCGGGTTTTGACAAGGGGTTTTTAAAGATTTGATAAAGATTTTTTGAAATTAACGAAGCTTCCAAGCTTCATCTATTCCAATACCTTTGAAAATGAAGGGTTTGTATTTTTCTATCCTTGCAATACGTGTAGCACTCTGTTTGGCGTCGTTGAAATGGCGAAGGTAGTTTTTCTGGCGGCCAGGAGTCAATTGTTCAAAGGCAGCTTTAAAACTAAAGTCTTGTTCAAAGGCTTGATTAAGCTCTTCTGGAATCGGAATTTCATGAACGGGTTTTGGAGCAATCTTAAGTCCAGATTTTTCAATTTCAATAGCTTCAAATAAATAGGCTCTGATGATATCTTGCTGAGCAATAATCTGGTCAATGTGGGTAAAGCGCAGCAAACGAGAAGCGTGCATGTTTTCGGTTTGTTGAATTAAAATGCCCTCCGGATCGGACAGTAAAGCACCTTTAAAGAAAGAAAAGCCACAATTATCTTTAAAGGAATGTAAAATGACCACATTTTTATTTTGATAAGAATAACATGGAGAGCCCCACTTGACTTGTTCTTCAGAGAAAACCTCCAGTGCAATTTGTCTCAAAAATTGAATTTCAGCTGCATATCGCCTAACCGAACAGCCATCTGTCGCAAATTTTGAGCACCTTCCACAGCCGTCTGAGAGATAAACGTCGATAGTTTTAGTCATTTTCATCAACCAAAAATACGATTTTCGCTTCCTGTTGCAAAGCTCTTGTCTATATTTGCAACATGAAATTGAAACAAGTACCACTTGAACAACTCAATGCTTTGAATCCTGGCACACTCATGGAGGCGCTGGGCATTACCTATCTTGAAATTGGGGCTGATTTTGTCAAGGCTAGCATGCCCGTTAATGAACGGACCAAACAACCCATGGGCTTATTGCATGGAGGAGCGAGTGCTGCGTTAATGGAAACAGTTGGTTCTCTGGGTTCAGTTTTGCTTATTGATCCTCTCACTCATTATTCGGTAGGAATAGACATTTCGGCCAACCATGTGGGAGCTGTTCGCGAAGGAATGGTAATTGCTACGGCAAATTTGATACATGCAGGACGCAAGACGCATCTTTGGAACATTGAAGTTAGAGAAGCAGAAAGTGCGCGACTCATTTGTCATGGTAAACATACCGTAATGGTACTCCCTAAAGAAGATTAAAATGCTACATTATCGCTTTCCAGGAGAACAACTTCATAGCCTTGAAGGTGATTTTATTTCAACTCAACATATTGAAGGACATGATTTTATCATAACTGACTTCGATCAAAAAAATAAGTACTTTTGGTCTACTGATTCCACTCCAAAACCCATACAAACGACAACTCCTTATTGTATCAGCGAGGCAGAGTACCTCCTTCAAGCTGCTCAATTAATCAAAGATTTAGATCGCGGATTAGCTCAAAAAATAGTTTTATCAAGGGTAAAAAAAGCAAATCAAACGCTCCAAGAACCAGAGGCCTTATTTCAAAAACTCCTCCAGCAATACCCAAATGCGTTAGTTTATTATTTTCATGACACTTGCCTTGGTTCTTGGATCGGCGCTAGTCCTGAAATCCTTATTGAACGCACCTCAACTCACTGGAGAACAATGGCTTTAGCCGGAACAAAACGAGCTGGGGAAGAGCGCGATTTTACCGCAAAAGAATTCAATGAACATGCCATGGTTACTGAGTTTATTGAAAGTCAGCTTCGTCAGATTCCTGGAGCCAATGTGCAGGTATCTGAAATCTTGACCTACAGCCCAGGTCCTGTTACACATCTGCTACAAGAGCTCAACTGGCAAATGCCACAAAGTGTTCTACCTCTGCTTCTCAAACACCTTCATCCTACTCCTGCTGTTTCGGGTCTACCTAAAAAAGTAGCGCAACAATATCTAGAAGTTATTGAAGGGCACGAACGTCGATTATATGCCGGTATAATTGGAAATTGTACAGTTGGCTCAGAAAAACTTTATGTCAATTTGCGCAGTGCAGAACTTTGCGGACAATTCATGTATTGCTATGTTGGAGGCGGCTTTACAGAAGATTCAGTCCCTCAACTCGAGTGGGATGAAACTGAAAATAAAAGCCAAACTTTGTTAAGACTGCTTTGATTTAGAGTAAATTTGCGGCATGCAAAGCTCAGACAAGGAACTCGTCCAATTCGTGGTGGCGGCCATCGTCCAACAGGGTATACAAAAAGTGATTCTGTCGCCAGGTTCTCGCAACGCTCCCTTTGCCATTGCCTTTGATGCACATCCTCAAATAGAAACTTTAGTTGTTCATGACGAACGATCAGCTGCATTTATTGCATTAGGGATCGCTGAACAAACACAAAAACCTGTAGCTCTTTGCTGTACATCAGGCTCTGCATGTCTCAATTACTACCCTGCCCTAGCCGAAGCCTATTACCGTCAAATTCCTATTTTGGCACTTACTGCTGATCGACCTTCTAAATGGATCAATCAAGGAGATGGTCAGACTATTGTTCAGGCGGAAGTTTTTAAAAATCATACGCATGCTTATTTAGGATTTGATGAAGAAAGCTTTGTAGTCGATCCAACCAATAAAAATACAATTCAACACTTCTTAGCTCATCTAAGCCAACCATGGAAGGGGCCAATTCATCTCAATATTGGTTTAAACGAACCATTATATGGGCTTGCTCCAATTCAAGCATTTGATTTGAGATCTTTTTCACTTCCTAAAAACAAGCTCAACAAACCTGATTTTCAATTGATTGAGGGTAAGAAAATCATGGTTCTGGTCGGACAAATGGTTACCGACCCACAATTTGAACGATTGCTTGCTCAATTTGCGGCGTTTAGTAATGTTGTCGTACTTGTTGAAAATACTTCTAATTTACAAAATGAATTATTCAATCATTGTATTGACCGCAGTCTAATTGGTATCGATGTAAAGGACACAGCCTATCAACCTGAGGTATTGATCAGTTTTGGTGGCGCCATAGTCTCTAAACGCATCAAAGCCTATCTCAGGCAGCTTACACTAGATATCCATTGGAGGATAGCATATGATTTTCCCAAAATGAACACTTTTGGAACGCTTAGCGCTCATTTTTCAGTGGAACCAAAACAATTTACACAAGCCTTACTTGAAGCGCAATTGAATTTACAAACAACAAACTTTCAGGGCAAATGGAAAGCCATTGATTATTTAGCTAAAGACAAGCAAGTTGCCTTTGAAACTTCCTCGTCGGCTATATTTGATTATGACATTTTTAATTGCTTACAACAATTGATTAATGGACCACTGCATTTACACTTAGCCAATAGTTCAGTTGTGCGCTATGCGCAGCTATTTGATCCAATCAGTGAGGTAACCTATTACTGCAACAGAGGCACAAGTGGAATCGACGGGTCTGTTTCAACAGCTGTAGGTGCTGCAATTGCCAATCCAAAAGAAGCTCATTTGTTGATTTGTGGGGACACCTCCTTTATTTACGACAGCAATGCCCTTTGGACAGCACCATTTCCACAGAATCTGAAACTCATTTTAATTCAAAACAAAGGAGGTGGTATTTTTCAGATCATTCCAGGACCGGCTCAATCACCATTGCGGGAACAATATTTTGAAGCAAGCCATCAAAAATCACCAGGAAAAGTAGCTGAAGGATTTGGTTTTGAGGTAATGTATGTGTCCGATAAAACCGAGCTCTTGATCCAAATTGACCAATTTTTAGAGGTAAAAGATACGCCACAAATCATGGAGATCACCACTACTCAAGATCTGAATGCTCAGGTTTTACTTGACTTTTTCAATTTCGTTAAAAATTAATCATGATGGATATCTCCCATTATTTCTCCATTCTAGGAACCTCTGTTGGCCTCACTTACCTTTTTATCCTAACTCTACTTGAAATTGTACTTGGTATTGACAACATTATCTTTATTTCTATAATTACGGACAATCTTCCCAAAAACAAACAAAGAAGTGCCCGTTTGATAGGCTTGAGCTTAGCATTGATCATTCGCATTGTCATGCTCAGCTTGGTATCCTGGATCATGACCCTCGATCGCGAACCGTTATTTGAGGTTGCTAATTATCCATTTACAGCCCACAGTTTAGTCCTATTAATTGGTGGACTATTCTTGATCTATAAATCCGTTGGAGAAATGCACAATAGTGTGAAAGGATCATCAATTGATCAGCAATCAAAGGTTTATTCAACATTTTCTGCTGCAGTAATCCAAATTGTTATCGTGGATTTCATCTTTAGCTTTGATTCGGTTATTTCGGCAATAGGTATGACAAACGACATAGCCCATGAAACCCATGGCAACCCATTGGTGATCATTATTTTGTCTGTTCTCATCTCGATGCTTGTCATGATGCTATTCTCTGGCCCGATTAGCAAGTTCATTAATGAACGGCCTACCATCAAAATGATTGCCCTTTCTTTCTTGGTGTCAATTGGCGTCATGCTTATCGCAGAAAGCTTCGGAGAACACATTCAAAAAGGCTACATTTATTTTGCGCTGGTTTATGCTCTCATCGTAGAAATGCTGAATCTACGCATGCGTAAAAATCAAGAAAAATGAGTCCTCATGAGGCTGCTGCATTGCTCAATATAGAGCTCCAAGAAGATATCCAGGACCAAATCGAATTCATCGTTTTTGAACTCAAGCAAAAAATATTTCGACAGCTTGATCAAGTTTTACTTTATCCTAAATGGTTCAAGGAACTGCAAAGAATAGAACGTGCTGCAGCTGCATTGGGAATTAATTGGGCTGAACAACAACCGTTAAAAAATCGACTTAAATCTACGCAATTCAGACTCGATCTTCAATTACCCATGCTCGCATTTTTTAATCAGTATCAGTCCTTTCGAAAAGAGATAGCCCTTGATTTTCACCGTGAATTCGTTCCATCCGAACTGGAAAAAGTATTGCAATTATGGCTAGATGTTCAAAAACAGTATTTGCCTTATTGGGCTGAATATGTAGACTCAGAGTTAGACGTTCCGTTAAGTACATCCTTTGATCCTCAAGAAATTTTAAAAGCGCTTCAAACAATAAAGCAACATGGCATTGCCTACATCAAAGACTTAAACTTGGAGCAGACGCCTTCACAACTTAAAAATTATATCAGTTGGAATCAAAAAATCTATTCCAAATTAAGTATGGCTTAAAGGTCTTGGCCTGAATCAGCTCCACCAACTTTTCCTTTACTGGAAACTTCTAGTTTTCCAAATTTATAACTTGCCGAAAGATATACCCTACGTGTGAGCCATTTGAACTCTCCGGCCTGGTATACCCCAGGACGATCAACTATGTAATAAAAACCTTGTTTGTTTAAAATATCGGTTACACGTGTGCCGATTGTCCAATTTCCATTCGCTAGTTTCTTTTCAAATGCTAGATCAATTGGCCCCTTCCTTTGCGCAGTACCCTGTAAGGTAATTCTTGGACCATTGTAATTGACACTTAACTGCAATGTTGCTGTTTTATTCCAGAATTCATATGATGTATTCCACTTGATGTTATTACTAAAACCTTGCCTATTAGGCAACGTACTATCATTGGCAATGAACCAAGTATAATTGGCATTGTATGAGATGGTACTGCGCAAAGCAGTAATAGGCTTTAACATAAGAATGAGCTCACCACCTAGTGCTTTAGTTTCTGCAATATTCATGTAAGTAACCGCACTTGTATTATCAGGATAAAATTCTTTGACCCTAGAAATAACCCCGCTAGATTGTCGCATATAAATTGCACTTGTTAGTGTCATCTTTTTCATTTCAAGGATATAAGACAAATCAAAAGAGTGAATATATTCAGGGCTGAGGTAAGGATTTCCTCTTCTCAAGTTAAATGGGTCCGAATAATTTGTGAATGGATTGAGTTCATTCGCACTAGCCCTTTTGATACGGCGAGAATAACTTAAACTCAATTCAGATTTGGGTTTTAGCTCGTATCTGAGGTGCGCAGATGGGAAAAAATTGAAGTAATCATTTATAATTTGAAGGCTATCTGAAATTAGATTTGGAATTTGATACGCTTTTTCTGCGCGCAAGCCAGCTTGCATCTTCAAGCGATTGATCTGCTTTGCTGCAACTCCATATAAACTATATACCTGTTCTTGATAACCATATAAAAAATTGGCAAGGGTATCTTCAAGGTATAAATTACTCAAGTTATCTAATGTTTCAGAATAGGTATCCACTAACTGATCTCTCAAAATGGCCTTAAACCCTGCTTCTGCTCGTAAACCTAAGTTCGGATACAAGTAAGTGAGGTCTGCTTGTGCGGTTGTGATGTTATTTTTTTCCAGATTAAACAATCGTTGATCTAACATTGGCAATAAAGAAACAGTGCTATCCGGATTCAAGTAAGTATTTGTATAGTACCCTTTGATGTCCTCAGCTCCCAAAGATTGATTGAGGTCAAAAATCAAATTACCTCGATTTTCTTTAAAGTCATGCTTATAATTGATATTTAAGTCCAGATTTTGACGACTTGTTGGATCATAGGACTCTCTTCTCCAAAGATCAATAATTTGACCTGACTCATCTAGTTGCGCATTCCATAGATTACCTGTGCGATCGCGACGATTCAAAGAACCAGTGGCAACTACACCTAGTGTGTTGCGCAAATTTAGATTAACGTCCGTGCCAAATCTAAAGGTTTGGCCAGCGTCTAGATCCGTACCATCTCTGTTTTGATCAAGGTTAAAAACGCCTGTTGTCAACTCCTGGCGAATATCATTGTAATTGTTGCGGTAGCCTTCCAGATATCTTGCGTTGTAGGTACCAAAGACATTGATATTCCCGTTTCGATAACTCAAAGAAATACTTCCGTCTCCAACATTCCCTCCATGGAGATTGCCTGTTGCTAAATTGGTAGAAACTAAACCATTGAAGCCAAGTAATTTATTTTTTTTGAGTACAATATTGATAATTCCTGATGTGCCGTCAGGATCATATTTTGCAGAAGGGTTGGTTACGATTTCTATGCGCTCTATGGAGTTTGCTGGCAATGCATCTAGGAGTGTTTTGCCATTACCTCCACTCATCGAACTTGGCCGGCCATCAATTAAAATTGTCACCCCACCTTGACCCCGAAGTAAAACACCTCCGTCCTGATCAACTTCTACAGATGGTAAGCGGTTAAGTATGTCATTGGCTGTACCACCATTAACATTTAAGTCCTCGGCGACATTGTATACTTTTTTGTCGATGCCAGCTTCCATCACTTCCTTTTGTCCGCGCACAACCACCTCTTTGACATTTTGAGTCTTGGTCAATTGCATACGCAATGTTCCCAGATGTAAATTTGCTTGTGATGGTTTGATTTCTAATTCATCTGAAAAAATATCATCGTAGCGTGCATGTGAGAATTTGATGTAGTACTTTCCTGGAGCTGCTGTAATTTCAAATTTTCCATCGCTATTGGTAAAAGCGCCTTTTACAAGAGCAGAATCTGAGAGCGTATGTAGTTTGATAGCGACAAATTCAAGGGGCTTACCTTGTTCTTCATTGAGCACTTTTCCCGTTACACTGACTAGGTTTTGAGCCTCTAAAGTGAAGAAAAATCCAAGTACAAAGAGAAGAAGAGAAATGAAAGGAGTGAAATTGCATTTAAACATACCGCAAAAATACGCAATTCATTTGCTAAAATGATTTATATTTGCGTTTCAAAAAAACGGAATATGATAGAGCAATTCAGCCTCGAAGAACTTAAAAACAAATTCAACTCCAACAAAAACTTCAAGTTAGGCACTTATTTAGTGGCTGGCATCATTGGTGTAGTCGTTCTTTATTTCTCATACCGCCAATTTATTTGGGGACCAGCAAACGAAAAATCCAACGATGGTTGGTGGGTTGCCCTCAATTATGTTGCTAAAGACTCAACAGATCAGGCCATTCGTGTGTTAGAGCCATTTGTAAAGAATAACGATGGAAAAACCGGAGGAGAAATTGGTCAATATTTGTTAGGTAGACAATATATGGAGAAAGGTAAATTTTCAGCAGCCATTGAGATGTTTGAAGACGTTGACCTAAATGACACCTATCTTGCAACCATGAGTATAGGCTTACAAGGAGACTGTTACAGTCAAATGAAAAAATACAATGACGCTCTCGATATGTATACACAAGCTGCCGAGCGTGAAGACAACGATTTTACAACACCAATGTACCTTTTTAAAGCAGGTCTTGTTTGTGAAATGAAACTCAACAAGAAAGCTGACGCAGCTACTCACTTTCAACGTATTAAGGACGATTATCCGAACTACGCAAGTACCAAAACAATTGATCGCTACATCGCTCGATGCGCGACTAAATAATTCATCTTATGGCTACAGCAGGCAAAAACCTCTCTGCCTTTGATCCAGCAACTTTGAGTAACTGTGCCGATTTTCGAATCGGCATTGTTGTTTCTGCTTGGAACGGGCATATTACAAACCGCCTATTGGAGGGCGCAACAACTGTACTTGATGCTATTGGTCACAAACCTGAACTTCGAACTATTATTAAAGTTCCTGGTGCATTTGAACTCCCACTTGGTGCTCAAAAATTGTGTCAAAAAAACGAAATTGATGGTGTCTTAGCAATTGGCGTTGTGATTCAAGGTGAAACACGACATTTTGACTTTGTTTGTAACGGTACAACACAAGGATTAATGGATGTGATGCTCAAATTCGATAAACCAATTGGTTTTTGTTTACTCACAGATAATACCGAACAACAATCGCTAGATCGAGCTGGTGGCAAACACGGCAATAAAGGTACTGAGGCTATGGTTGCCGTATTACAAATGCTTCAACATTCATTATCATGACGCTAATCAAATCAATTTCAGGAATACGTGGAACTATTGGAGGCCAGGTGAATCAAGGCCTTACGCCTATTGATGCTGTAAAATTTGCAGCTGCGTATGGAACATGGCTACAACAGCAATATCCTGGTCAACGCCTTAAAGTAGTGATTGGTCGTGATGCACGTATTTCAGGACCAATGATTGCAAGCTTGGTGCAGCAAACACTCGTGGGCTTGGGTATTGATATTATTGACCTAGGCTTATCAACTACTCCGACAGTCGAGGTAGCCGTTCCTATGGAAGGTGCTCATGGAGGAATTATATTAACAGCAAGCCATAATCCAAAACAATGGAACGCTCTTAAATTACTTAATGCAAAAGGAGAATTTATTTCGGGATCAGAGGGCGAGGCTCTTCTTCAAATCGCTACCAACGAGTCGTTTTCTTTTGCTTCTGTGGATGACCTAGGAACGATCTCATTCAACGACACCTATTTAGAGAAGCATATCCAAGCTATTCTTGATTTGCCATTGGTTGATCAAAGGGCTATTGCTGCTGCAAACTTTAAAATTGTTGTAGACGCTGTTAATTCTACTGGCGGCACATTTGTTCCGGCATTATTACGTGCACTAGGTGTAAATCAAATTGAAGAATTGTATTGCGAACCAACCGGCCACTTCCCTCATAACCCAGAGCCTTTACCAGAACACCTAACTGAACTTTCAGCTCGGGTAAAAGATGGAAAAGCCGACCTGGGAATTACCGTAGACCCAGATGTTGATCGCTTGGCCTTGGTCTGTGAAGATGGTAGTATGTTTGGGGAAGAATATACTTTAGTAGCAGTTGCCGATTATGTACTTACACACACACCTGGGCCGACCGTCTCCAACCTCTCCTCTACTCGAGCATTACGTGATATCACTGAAGCACGTCAATTAAATTACGCAGCTGCAGCTGTAGGTGAAGTTAATGTGGTGGTAAAGATGAAAGAAATTGGCGCAGTCATTGGAGGTGAAGGTAATGGTGGAATAATCTACCCTGAACTTCATTATGGTCGTGATTCATTAGTAGGAATCGCCTTATTTCTAAGTCATTTGGCGCACCAAAAATGCTCGCTTACTGAGTTGCGCGCAAGTTATCCCAATTACGTGATTTCCAAAAATAAAATTGACCTCGATCCACAAACGGATGTAGATCAAATCTTACAACAAATGGCTCAATTATACAATGCATATGAGGTTGATACGACCGATGGTGTAAAAATATACATCGATAAAGAATGGGTACATTTAAGAAAAAGTAATACTGAGCCTATTATCCGTATTTACGCAGAATCAAAAGATGAAAAGGCTGCAAATGATTTGGCATCCCAGATCATGAATCAAATCCGAAACCTACAATAGAGAGGTTTAAATCTTGTTTGATTTGATTAGTGCATTCTTTTGAAATGATCGTATTTATCTTTAATAAATAATATCAGTTCCATTTCGGATGCTGTTTTGATGAATTGTTCATCAATATTAAGGAAGGTTATGAACGCATCAAAATCCGCATCACTGAGTTCAATGATGTCAAAAGCAACATAAAGCCGAAGTAGCTCTTGTACAATGCGGCGCTGATCGTCTTTATATTCTTGCTCTGCAATCCACCGCTTGTTTTGTTCTTTTTTAGAAAAGGCCTGATAGAGAAATGTTATTGGGCTTTGCAACGCACTTACTCCGGTAACCGTTCTGGTTTCTCGTAGCGCTAAATTTTCTCTTTCCTCCTTGATTTGCTCTAAGGTTTTGAGCGGACGCACTATGACCTCGGGAACTTCTTGAGGTAATCGCTCCATATATGCCAAAACTTTTGATTGACAGTTGTCGTCTGGCTTCACAACAAATTGATAGACCGGATACCCTTTAGTTGAGAGTGCAATGAGATCGCCCGTATTTGCATACACTGAAAAATGACCGTTAGGTTGTCCAAAGACGCCTCTGCCCGTTGTTTTATTCACGACCATCAGATTGTAAAAGTTTTGCAATCTCATGGTATCCAATATTTTTCCACTGACTAAAACTTGCTCGCATTGTGCCGCAGCCCTTTGGTTCAAAAAGAGAAAAATAACAGCTATTGCTATAAATTTAGAGTGTTTCAAAGTACCAAGTAAAATCAAAAAATGGTCCTATCAATAAAAAGACGGGTAAAAGCACCATAAGTAACCAACTTACCACTAAAACTACCTTAAAGATGCTTCCCGCATCTCGGGTAGTGGGTACTGACAAGGCGGCATTGACATGGCTGGCAATAAGCTCTTGAGCAGCTTCACCATGAATCGATTCGAGTTGTTTTAACTTGGGATTATGTGCTAAAATGATCTGTTTAAGTTCATGATAGGCTTGATCCGATAGATCTTCGTAGTTGAGTTCATACGGCACACCTTGAATATCTAATTCTTGCCGCAAATGATAGTTTCGCTGAAAGCTTCTTACTTTAAATGACATCAAGAATCCAAAGACCACAAGTACCCAACTTTCAATCAGGTATCCGACTGTAATCATTAGCAACGAAGATAAAAGCGCAAAAACCAGTAAAAAGAGGTCCCTTTTTTTCCGTACAAATAATTTAAATAATTGGCCTCCATCTAGCGGATCGATGGGTAACAGGTTGATTACGTTGAGAAATAAAAAAAGAAAACTAAATTCAAGCAGCCAGTTTTGCTGGTAGTGATTGGCTAAAATGAGCACAACAATACCAAAGATAACTCCTGGAAAAGGACCAGCTGCAATCACTAAAAAACTCTCTTTCTGTGAATAATGCTTTTTACTACCTTGGACAAAGGCGCCCATTAAAGGGATAAACAACATGCGTAAGTCTTCGTATTTAAAATATTTCATGAGCAGGAAGTGCCCCATTTCATGTAAAAAAAGTACGACTACCAAATAGAAAATAAAATCAAGTTCGTCAGAAAAAATAAAAAGAAAACTCAGGGCAAAAACCAAAACTGAAAAGAGAGTCAGCACCCAGTTGCTTTGAACCTTTACCTTTTCTAAGGTGGGTTTAGGACTATACCATTCAGAAGGATTTTTATTTTCCATGTTTTACATTCCTGGCATACCACCCATGCCCTTGAGTTTACTCATCATTCCCATCATGTTGCGCGGATTACTCATGAGCTTCATCATTTTGCGCATGTCTTCAAATTGTTTGAGCAGCTTGTTTATTTCTTGAATATTTGTTCCACTCCCTTTTGCAATTCTATTTTTTCGCGAAGGATTGAGTAAGCCAGGATTTGCTCTCTCTTTTGGTGTCATGGATAAAATAATAGCCTCAATACCTTTAAATGCATCATCTGGGATATCGACGTCCTTCATGGCTTTTCCCATTCCTGGAATCATACCCATAAGATCCTTCACATTTCCCATTTTTTTGATTTGCTGAAGCTGCGCTAAAAAATCATTGAGATCAAATTGATCCTTCATGATTTTCTTCTGCAAACGCCGCGCTTCTTCCTCGTTAAATTGTTCTTGGGCTCGTTCTACCAAGGAAACAACATCCCCCATTCCCAAGATGCGATCTGCCATTCTTTTTGGGTAGAAGATGTCGAGGGCATCCATTTTTTCGCCTGTACCTACAAATTTGATTGGTTTATTAACAACCGCTTTGATAGATAAGGCAGCACCACCACGCGTATCACCATCTAGCTTAGTAAGTACAACCCCGTCGAAATTGATCTTCTCATTAAATGCTTTTGCCGTATTGACAGCATCTTGCCCTGTCATAGAATCGACGACAAACAGCGTTTCAGATGGTTGCAAGGCTTGTTTGAGCCCAGCAATTTCATCCATCATTTGGGTATCAACTGCCAAACGTCCGGCAGTATCGACTAAAACAACATTAAAGCCATTGCTTTTGGCGTGTGTAATGGCTGCTTGAGCAATTGAAATTGGATTCTTTTCTTCTTTGTTAGAAAAAACTTCTATGGAAAGTTGCTCTCCGAGAACATGTAGTTGATCAATAGCCGCTGGACGATAAACGTCACAGGCTACAAGTAATACTTTTTTACCTTTTTTATTTTGTAGATAGGAACCAAGTTTTCCTGTAAAAGTTGTTTTACCAGATCCCTGCAAACCTGACATGAGGATTACGGCAGGAGTTCCTTTTAAATTAATGTCAACTTCATTACCCCCCATGAGCTCTATGAGTTCCTCATGACATATTTTGATCATGAGTTGCCCCGGAGAAACACTATTGAGAACATCTCTTCCTAGTGCCTTTTCTTTGACGGTGTTGGTAAACTGCTTTGCTGTATTGAAACTGACATCTGCATCCAACAAAGCGCGACGCACTTCTTTTAGCGTTTCAGCAACATTAATTTCGGTAATTTGGCCTTGCCCTTTAAGGACTTTAAAGGCTCTTTCAAACTTATCGGTTAGATTCTCAAACATAATTCAAACGTGTACCACAAAGATACACAGCATATTTGAATTGGGCTAAGAAAGCTCCATACTAAGCGCATGTTCATCGATCATTTTTCTCAAATTTAACAATGCGTAGCGCATTCTACCAAGCGCAGTATTTATACTCACGCCTTCTGACTCAGAAATTTCTTTAAAAGAACGCTCTTCAAATAATCGCATATAGATAATTTCACGCTGAGTATCGGGTAAATGTGCCATTAACACATGCAATTGATCGGTAATTTCTTCAACAGTTGTTCGCTGCACATAATTAAGATCTTCGCTTGCAATGCGATGAAAAATATTGTAATCTTCCGACCAAGAATGCCTTTCAGAAATCATTCGATGCTTACTAACCTTTCTAAAGTGATCAATCACCAGATTATGAGCAATACGTAAAACCCAGGGTAAAAACTTCCCCTCCTCTTGGTATGCTCCTAACTTAAGCTTTTGAATTACTTTGACAAATGTCTCTTGAAAAAGATCATTGCTTAACTCTGTATCCTTTACCTTGTTGTATATAAACTTGAAGATAGCCTCTTGATGGCGCTGAAGCAAAATGCCAAATGCATCTTCATTGCCGGCGACATAGATAGAAATGAGCTGGGAATCGCTCTGCTGAGATAAGATCATATTATACGCTTTTGTGCTGAAATAATTTTCTGCGGTTAAAGGTAAATTTGATCTATAGGCGATTTTTAAAGATTAGTTCAGCTAATATAGAGATTATTTGTTTTAAATAAAAAATTATAGAAAAAAAGATTGCTTAATTTTGAACCTTAAATTCAAACAAATGCCTTCATTAGCTTCCAAAGCCGTTCAAATGCCCGCTTCTCCAATTCGCAAATTGGTTCCCTATGCGGAAGCCGCTAAAAAAGCGGGTAAAACAGTTTATCACTTAAATATTGGTCAACCCGATATCGAAACACCGGCAGCCGCATTAGAAGCAATACACCAACTCGATCATAAAGTACTGGAGTACAGTCACTCTGCCGGATTTGAATCTTATCGTCAAAAATTAGCACTCAGTTATCAAAACCAAGGCATTCCGGTCTTAACAGAAGATATTTTAATTACAACTGGTGGGTCAGAAGCACTCATTTTTGGTTTGATGACTGCTTGCAATCCAGGTGATGAAGTAATTATCCCCGAACCATTTTATGCCAATTACAACGGTTTTGCGGTAATGGCTGGCCTCCATGTTGTACCAGTTACTGCACACATAGAAGATGGTTTTGCACTTCCTCCAATTGCCCAAATTGAAGCAAAAATTACGCCTAAAACCAAAGCGATAATTATTTGTAATCCTGGCAATCCAACGGGTTATTTATACACACAACAAGAACTAGAGCAACTCCAACTCATTGTTCAAAAACACGATCTATTTTTGTTTGCTGACGAAGTATACCGTGAGTTTTGTTACGACGGAGCTAAGCCATTTTCTACCATGAATTTGTCGGGAATTGAACAAAATGTAGTCATGATTGATTCTGTTTCCAAACGATATTCTATGTGCGGTGCACGAATTGGCGCATTGATCTCAAAAAATAAAGAATTCATGGCTGCGGCCCTTAAATTCGGACAAGCACGCTTGTCTCCTCCAACAGTAGATCAAATAGCCGCTGAGGCTGCCCTCGATACACCCCAAAATTATTTTGATGAAGTTGTAGCAGAATATGTGGCACGTCGCAATATTATGGTCGATGGACTCAACAGTATTCCTGGTGTATTTTGTCCAAAACCAAGTGGCGCATTTTATTGTGTTGCAAAATTCCCCGTCCAAAACGCTGAGCACTTCTGTCAATGGTTACTAGAAGAATTCTCTTACAAAGGACAAACCGTTATGATGGCACCTGCAAATGGCTTCTATGCTTCACCTGATGCAGGAATGCAAGAAGCGCGAATTGCTTATGTACTCGATCAAGCACACCTGAGGTCAGCAGTAGAATGCTTGAGAGTCGCTTTAGAGCAGTATCCAGGGAAGACCAATAGCTAGATAAACGAACCAAAGGCTGTACTAAAGTGTTAATATCCTATGAAACAATTTGAAGTCCCCGCGTTTTATCGTTCGCCTTTATTAAGTCAAATTAAAGCCCAACGCAAGCTAGCTGACCCGCGAAAAAAGGACTTTAGCCCCAGTAAATTACAGGTAGGTAAATTCACTTTTATCATTGCCCGACATTTTGGATTCTGCTATGGCGTTGAAAATGCCATAGAACGTAGCTACAAAGCACTACAAGAAAACCCCGGCAAACGCATTTTCTTGCTTAGCCAAATGATCCATAATCCTGCCGTCAACGAAGACCTTATCAATAATGGTATCAAATTCTTGCAAGATACAAATGGCAATCAACTGATACCTTTCACGGAACTCCGCTCCGATGACATCATTTTAATACCGGCATTTGGAACTACTATTGCAATTGAACAAAAATTAATTCAACTTGGGTTAGATATTCAGAAATACAACACGACTTGTCCATTTGTAGAGAAGGTTTGGAATCGCTCTGAAAAATTAGGCGAAACTCAACACACCATAATTATCCATGGTAAGCATGATCATGAAGAAACGAGAGCTACGTTTTCTCATGCTGTATTAAACGGCCCCGCACTCATTGTTAAAGATATGTCGGAAGCTCGGTACTTAGGTGAATACATCCTAGGACACCGAACAGCCGCAGAATTAAAATCATTTTTTTCTGGAAAAATAAGTGAAGGCTTCGAACCCGAACAACATTTAACCAAAATTGGCGTGGTCAACCAAACAACCATGTTAGCCTCTGAAACGCAAGCCATTACGGATTACCTCAGAAGCTGCTTTATAGAGTTACACGGACAAGAAAATATCAAACTGTACATGGCTGACACGCGTGACACCCTTTGTTATGCAACAAATGACAACCAATCAGCTACATTGGGTTTACTGCAAGAAGAAGCCGATTTTGCGGTTGTTGTAGGTGGATACAATAGTTCAAATACAAGTCATCTGGTAGAATTACTTGAGCAAAAATTTCCAACCTACTATATTAAAGATGCCTCTGAAATCGATCAAAATAGCCTTCGTCATTTTGATTTTCACCATAATGAAATGAAACATACTGAACAGTTTGTTCCGCATAAAGAACAAATTCAAGTTGTGCTGACCTCTGGAGCCTCATGCCCAGATAGTATTCTAGAACAAGTGATGATGAAAATACTTGGCTCTAATTATACGCAAATAGAATTAGAAAATTTACTTTCCAAACTAACTTAATCCATGAAAATTTACACTAAAAAAGGAGATCAAGGTAGTACGGGTCTTATTGGCGGAACACGTGTATCCAAAGGCGATGTCCGTATTGAAGCATACGGCACTGTAGATGAGCTTAATTCTTACATTGGACTGATCAGCACGCTAGACATTAATCAACTCTATGTGGCGCAATTGCAAGAGATACAAGACCGACTTTTTACCATAGGCTCTCATCTGGCTGCGGACCCGGAAAAATCAAAAATGCAGTTGCCTGATCTTTTGGAAAGCGATGTGGAAAAATTAGAACACTGGATGGATATCATGGACGATGCCCTACCTGCTCTTACTGCCTTCATTTTACCCGGAGGACATCAAAACAGCGCACATGCGCATGTAGCACGCTGTATATGTCGCAGAGCAGAGCGCATGGTCGTAACACTAGATGAGCTTGAAGGCGTGGAATCTTTAGTCCTCTCCTACCTTAACAGGCTGAGTGATTACCTTTTTGTACTCTCCAGAAAAATTGCTCTTGACAAGGGTGTTACAGAACATACTTGGACTCCACGAAATTAATTTTTTAGGAGTTTTTGGTTTAGGCACTTGGAATTTTGGAAATAAAAATTACTTTTGCCAAAAATTAAACCTAAATATTTGACTCATGTACTGGACACTGGAACTTGCCTCCTACCTTGAAGACGCGCCGTGGCCTGCCACCAAAGAAGAACTCATCGATTTTGCTATCCGAACTGGAGCACCGTTAGAGGTTGTTGAAAATTTACAAGACCTGGAAGACGAAGGCGATATGTACGAGAGCATCGAAGAAATTTGGCCCGATTATCCCTCCCGAGAAGATTTTCTCTTCAACGAAGATGAATACTAAAACTAAATCCTGTTTCGGCAGGATTTTTTTTTACCTTATCAAATGTACGAAGCCTAAGATGGTTTGAGGCTCTTCTTTTGACTTCTCTTGAAAAGAAACCACATAATTATAGGTACCATCAGGGCAATGTGTTCCATCAGACATCGCGCCATCCCAAAAAGCATTTGGATCTTGACTTGAAAATATTTCTTCACCCCATCTATTGAAGATGGTAAACGAATAGTTCAATGGTATAAAACCTGTAGTGAATACGGGATAAAAAGTATTATTGAATTCTTGTCCATCTGGTGTGAACGCATTTGGAATATATACGGCAATATTGTTCATCACAGAAGCCGTTAACGTCAGAGAGTCTACACATCCAATATCTGTATTAGAAATCAATGTTATCGAATAAGTTCCCTCTTCAAAGGGCAACTGAAAAGGAAATGAGCTTGCATTTGAAACAAAGGTACTTCCATTCATATTCCAGGTGTGTTGTAGATTTCCTGGTGTAACATTATATATCAAAATAGTTGGATCATCAATTTCTACTTGATCTGGATTGATATAAAAATTAGGGGCCGGAATAGGATCTATCTGTACAGTAGCTTCTACAGGTATACTTTGACAACCGTTTTGATCAACACCAACAACTGAGTAGGAACTCGTCAATGATGGACAAACCGTCAAAGATCCATCCTGATTTTGAGACTCACTCCAGAAATAATTGAACGCTCCGCTAGGAATAATCTGAACACAGGTATTTGCACATACAAAGGTATCTGCTACTGTCACTACAGGAATTGGAAAAACAGTCAAATCCAATACCACCATAGAATCACAACCATTTTGGTTATTGAGGTGCACTTCGTATTGACCAGACTGATTGAGGGATAAACCATTAAATGACAAAATAGAATCCGAACAAATAGCTACAGAAACATATGATGTATCAGCCTCCATCAACACCGTAAGATAGACCAGTGAATCACAGCCATTTTGATTACTAAGTGTACTCAAGTAGTTTCCAGCGGAAGAAATGATTTGGCCATCAAATGAATAAGTAGAACCAATGCAAAGACTTAACGTTTGAAAGCTTGTATCAGCTGGTAAAATGCTTATCTCTATGCTATCTTGTGCTGTACAACCTTCCGTATTTGTAACCTCAAGTTGATACCATCCAGGATTTTGAGTATAAAAGGATGTATTTGTCAACGAATTTGACCAAGTATAACTTGTAAAGCCTAATGGTGCCTGAATGAAACTTGAATCACCAAAACAATGTGCTAGATTAGGGCCCAAGTCCACACTTATTGGAATGATTCCTACCACTATTGAATCTCTAGCAAAACTACAACCACTGGGCACATCTAGCCAGTAAGTACCAGGTGCAGAAATGGTTATAGTCGGTGTTGTTGCTCCTGTACTCCATAAATAACTGCTGTAAGTAGAATCCGGAGCCAATTCAAGCAGTGTTCCATCACAAATGAGCGTATCTGGACCAAGATTGGGCGGAGAACCTGGACTTGGCACCTGGTAATTATATACTAAAATCCCACTAGTCCCAGCTTGGGCTCCAAAATTAGAACCAGCACAAGCCGGCCCTGTATGCAATACGGTTCCTGGCAAACCTCCACTTAAGACAGGCACCACATTTGTGGGGGTTACTGCCTGTTGAAAAACAACGGCACCTCCGCCCCCACCTCCACCGGGGCCATGGCAAGCGGATGCCCAAAGCGTGCTAAAGATATTTCCACCATTGCCACCACTGACGTCGACATTGATTGTCGAATTGATATTTTGGGATAATAAATAAATACAGCCTCCTGCTCCACCGCCTCCTGCTCCTTCTGAATTGGTGTTTCCAATCACGTCTATTCCACTCGCATTGATCTGTTGATTATTACCTATAATGTTAGGGGTAACAATAAAAACAATACCTCCTCCATTAGAACCAGCTGTTGCATTAAGACCGTTGTCCTTGTAGCCTCCGCCTCCACCTCCACCTAAATAGGCACGAAATGTACTGTAACTTGGAGCGTAAGCACCCATACCAAAAGCAGTATTTGCCGGACACGAGCCTGAAAATTGATTTCCTCCGCGTCCGCCTATACCTCCATTTGCACCTCCACCAGCACCCGGATTCCCGGTATTAGATCCACCACCACCATTGGCAAGTGGTGCTCTGTTACCGTCCAAATTTGGGGGTGCAATTGCAATTCCCTCTCCTTTTTTTCCAGAACTAAGCCCAGAGCTAGCATAATTTGGATCATTACACGCAAAAAAGCCACTTGTGAAGCCTCCACCCAAAAATCCCTGACCGCTAACGTCTATATTACTATTAAATGTTAAGCTAGATGTAGCTTCAATGGCCACCACTCCACCAGTTGTACCATTCCAAGGACTAGCAGAAACGGTTCCGATAATAGTTGCTTGATTGTAAACTGGAACTCTAATCAATTGAATTTTTCCGGGAATTGAAAAAGGCTTGCACAATGTGTTAGCGAAAGTAATCACGTTGGCATTGATACTTACGATGTTTGTAAACTCAAAGTTTCCTGCAGAACCTAAATTCAAGATTTGACCAAAACTTGCGGTATTTGTCTGATTAATAGTGGCTCCTTTCATTTGAATCAACAAAACGCGATCACCGGATGCAAAACCTGCAGCACTCGTGACAGTAACACTATTTGGAGTGATATTGGTAACTGCTGTATAAATATTCACCACCCCACTAATAGACTGAGCGTTTAAAGCTACTTGAATCATGCAGCAAAATAGAAAAATACCTGCACGCATTACTAAAAAACGACTTTTAGGAGACCTGAGCATAATGATGAATATTTATTCTGTTTCCAAATTTAATATCAATTGAAAAATTGGTTCGTTTAACTTAGTAATTATCGAAGCAGTAAAACATGACCTGTTACCGTTAGTATCTCATCGCTACTAAGCGTTTTAAATGCTATATGGTAGGTATAGGTCCCGTTAGGAGCATTGTATACATCAATTTTACCGTCCCAGCCTTTTTGAGCATCATAAGTTTCAAAAACAGCTTCGCCCCATCTATTGAAGATAGTCATGTGGAAATTTTGCGGATCGAAACCGGAGGTAAATATTGGAGTAAAAACGTTGTTAAGCTGATCTCCATCTGGAGTAAATGTATTTGGAACATAGTAAATAATTCCTCCTTTTATTTGTATTTGGACTGAGGATTCATCTATACAACCCTCCGCACTTTCTACGGTTAAAGTAACAGTATAATTCTGATCTTCTACAAACGGATAGGTATAGTCAAATTCATTTTCAGAAGATACCAATGTACTCCCATCTCCAAAATCCCAGGTACTTGATGCCGCATTTTGTGCATTAGATGAAAAATAAACCGTAGGGTTGTCACTTGTAAGGATCATAGGATTGGCTACAAAATCAGCACTTGGTTGAGGATATACTGTAACTGTAGTTTGGGCCGTGTCTATGCAATTGTATTGATTTGCTCCCAAAACGATATAAGTTGTTGTCGCTAATGGACTTACGCTATTGAAATCACCAATCAACTGTGGGTCATCCCAACTGTAATTTAGCGCACCACTCACCGTCAGTGCAGCAGAAAAACCTGGGCAGATCCCTTGATTTTCAGTTATTTGTAGTTGCGGGACAGGATGAACTGTAATAGCTATAAAAGTGCTATCTTGACAACCCTCTACTGAGGTGCCTACAACTTGATAATTACCCGATATTGGCTGCAGTAGTGTTTGAGATGCATTCCCATTGGTAATCGCCATCGGACCACTCCAAGTTAGCGTCCCTGCGCCGGTTGCATTAAGTTGAAGTGTGTCGTAGGCACAAAGAATTGTTTGATTGGCAACAAGTGTCATAATGGGCAACGGTGCTACTGTAACATTGACTGTTTGTGCATAAGTGCAAAGAAGAGTATCAACAGCTGTAACTGTATAGTTTACATCTTGTTGGGGACTAATACTTAAAGTTGGACTAACAACTTCTATGGTACTGTTTTGTGGCAACCATATAAAACTTAAGTTCGTGAAATTACTTTGAGGAACAAGATTTGCTTGACCACCAAAACATATCAAAGTATCACTAATGCTGAAAACAGGATCTTGCGAAATACTTATCTGTATGGACGTAATAGAATCACAACCACTCGTGGTAAGTGATGAATCAATGTAAATACCACTTAGTGAATAGCTTTGCCCGTTATAGTTATATGGTCCACCATCACAAATTGTATCGACAATTTGAGTAAGGTAACTAGGCAAAACTGTAAGCTCAACTTGATCCGTTTGAGCACATGGATTCAGGCTAGAAGTATCTGTAACCGTTAGTGTGTAATTCTCAATGAGTGGCATTCCTGTATTTACATTCAAAAGAGCTACGGTAGGATTTGCAATATTATTAGCACTTAATCCGGTAGCTGGTGACCAATTGTAAGTAAGCCCAGGGGTGGCAAGCATTCCAAGTTGGGCGGTTTCACCAGAACAGATGGTAAGATCAATACCCGCATTGGCAGCAGGTGAATTACCAACTGTTAGATTTAGGGTAACGATGGAATCACAGCCAGCAATGGAACTAAGTGTATCTTGATATGTCCCTGACTGAGTTAGGATTTGTCCATTAAATGAATATTGCCCCGCACAAGTAGTTTCTGTACTCGAAAGATTATAAGATGGCTCAATAGTTACGACAATTTGATCCGTTGTTGGACATAAACCTGGAGCAGTAGACAAGGAGGTTGTTACTGTATAAGTTTGAGTGATAGGTGCACCTGTGGTATTGGTTATGTTAACAGTGGGATTTGCCACAGTAGTTGACGACAAGCCAGTGGGTGGCGACCATGAATAAATATGATTTGGATTCGCTACTGCGCCTATGCTCACAGGTGTATTTGAACATGTGGTTACATCAATACCAGCGTTAGACTGGGCCTGGTTTGTATAAATGATGACGTTTCGAATAGAATGCTGATCTGTGGCGCCTCCTGTGCTTGCCGTAAAGCCCATGTAACCTGTAAATCCTATAGGAAAATTAGCAGTAAGGTATTGTATATTATTGATAAACAGAGTAATTACACCATTATCATAAGTAATTTTGGCAGCTTGATATTGATTGCTTCTGACAAAATTTAAATTTCCTGTAGTATTTTCTAATTTCACGATTCCGGCTGCACATTCGTTATATCCTATACCGCTGTAAATTTGTAATTCTGGATTTGGCCCTCCACAATTATTCCAGGTATCTAGAACCACTTTTAATCCTTGTGCAGTACCAGGGATTCCTACCCCTCCTCCGGCTACAAAGCCAGTTGGAGGGACATTTAAAAAACAAAATGCAAGACCATCTGCCGCACTTCCACCCCAAATACGGTACTCAAATTCTACAGTCCATTGCTGACAAACATTCAAGTTAATTGGTGTGTTGTAGAAGATACCACCGGATTGATTGTTAAAAGCATTGGTTAAGATGAGTTCATTTAAGAAATTATCAACGTCGCCAGGAGTGTCTCCTATGGTTGCATTTCCATTGGTACTCCAGCCTGTGGTAATCATATTTGGCGACCCTGTTAGCTGACCAAATACGTATGTTTGAGCCTTTATCTCGTTCATAATGACGGAAAAAGCGATAAAAAGCAGACAATACAATAATCTCATTGACATAGAAACGTTATAAACAAAGATAGGTTGCTAAATTTAATTATTTTAATTGCTTTTTATTAAAGCTTAGTGTAAATTTGACACATACTAAACTGATCAGGCATGAAAGCCCAAACAAAACACAACTCACACCAAGAACGTTTCCAACCATTCAATATTGTTGTATTTGGTGGCGACGGCGATCTTTCCATTCGCAAAATTCTACCAGCAATATTTCATCGCGATTTAGATGGCCAGCTCAATATTCCTTATAACGTAATAGCCATTACACGCAAAAATCCCGACATCAAAGCATTTCACGAACGTCTAATCCCATTTTTAGAAGTGAGTGACCACCACAAATATAATCGTGAAGAAATCGAGAAGTTTTTACAGAAATTAGTCATCATTAAGGCTGAAGACCCTAACCCGGAGGCTTATGGCGAATTAAAGAATTTTTTAGAGCAATTTCCCGATAGACAAAATATCTACTATTACTCCACCCCTTCTTCAGCTTTTGGTCCGATCACACAAACATTGAAGGCATGTGGTTTAGTCAACCAAAACAGTAAAGTAGTTCTTGAAAAACCACTTGGTCATTCTTTGGCTTCATCCGATGCAATCAATTCAGAGATTACACTGGCATTTGAAGAGCACCAAATCTACCGTATTGACCATTATTTGGGCAAGGAAACGGTACAAAACCTGATGGTACTACGGTTTGCCAATAACCTTTTTGAACGCGCATGGAATGCTGAAAATATTGAAAGTGTACAAATTACAGTTGCAGAAAGTTTAGGCGTTGAAAAAAGAGCATCCTACTACGACCAATCTGGCGCACTACTCGACATGGTTCAAAATCACCTATTGCAGCTACTTTGCTTAGTTGCGATGGAACCACCTGTAGCGCTTGAAGCAGATGAAGTGCGCAATGAAAAGCTCAAAGTTCTCAAGGCATTAAGACCGCTCAACAAAAAAACTATTGAACGAGATACGGTTAAAGGTCAATATACCAGAGGCATATCAAACGGTGTACAAGTCAATAGTTATTTGGAGGATATAGAAAAGTACGAATCAAAAACAGAGACGTTCGTAGCGATCAAGACTTACGTTGACAACTGGCGTTGGAAAGGAGTTCCTTTTATGTTGCGTACAGGTAAACGCATGATCAAACGATACTCGGAAATAGTGATTAACTTCAGAGAAGTAAAACACAACATATTTCCTTCTAAAGAGAAACTCAACAATAACAAATTAATCATCCGCTTACAACCAGAGGAGCGTATTGAACTCATACAAATGACTAAAATACCTGGCCCGGGTGGATATCGCTACAAGCCAATTGCCCTCAAATTAGATTATACAGATTCTTTTAAAGAAAGATTTCCAGAAGCATATGAACGACTCATAGTTGATGTCATTCGAGGTAATCAAACTTTATTCATGCGACAAGATGAATTGCAAGCCGCTTGGACTTGGATTGAATCTGTTACAAGCAGTTGGAAGAGTGCAAATATGCCAAATGTACTTTACAAAGCTGGTACATGGGGCCCCGGAGACGATATTTTAACGGATGATGAATCATGGATCACCAAAACTTGGAGAGAATGATTTCATTTGATTCAAAATCAGCTTTAGAACACGCCTTAGCTAAGGCAATCTCAGATGCTTTAATGTCAAGTATACAAAGTAAAGGAGAAGCTACGCTTTTGCTTTCAGGAGGATCAACTCCAAGCGGCGTTTATGCGCTATTATCACAAACAGAAATTCCTTGGAAACAGGTCAAGGTTGGGCTTGTAGACGAACGATTTGTGGGGCCAAATAGTCCTTATTCAAATTACAAATTAATCGGCGAAACATTACTTCAAAATAAAGCCAAAGACGCTACATTAGTACCAATGGTACTCAACGAACTTGATTACGAGCAAAATCTCCAAAAAGTTGAAGAAACATACCGTATTTTTACGGATACGGATGTCTGTTTACTTGGTATGGGACCTGATGGGCACACCGCATCTTTATTTCCAAATGACACCGCTTCTGATCAAGCTAACTCAGAAAAAATTAACTTACTCTCTAATACCAATGCTCCTGCTACCCCTCAAAAGCGTATCACTTGTAACGGACCACTTTTGCGCCGTAGCAAGCATTTGTTTTTGATGATAACAGGAGACCAGAAAAAGGAAATCTTTGAAAAAAGCGATGAACTACTACTTCCCATTGCCGCATTTAAAAAATCGCTAACTGAGACCTTCTATACCAACGCATCATGATACATCCAACAATAGCCAGCATTACAGATCGAATTGTGCAACGCAGTCTTGCAACAAGAAAAGCATATCTTTCACAAATCGAAGAGGCCTATCTTGATGGGGTACACAGAAGCACCCTTCAATGTGGTAATTTGGCACATGGTTTTGCCGCATGTAATCAACACGATAAAACTGCCTTAGCTGCAGACATCGTTCCAAATCTGGGTATAATCACAGCATATAACGATATGTTGTCGGCTCATCAAGTATATGAAGATTATCCAAAGGCAATCAAACAATATGCCAATGAATTTGGTGCAGTAGCTCAAGTTGCAGGAGGCGTTCCAGCCATGTGCGATGGCGTCACCCAAGGACAACCAGGTATGGAACTTTCTTTGTATAGTCGAGATGTAATTGCCCTTTCCTCTGCAATTGGACTTTCACACAACATGTTTGATGCCGCACTTTACCTCGGCATCTGTGATAAAATCGTACCGGGTTTGCTGATGAGCGCGCTACGTTTTGGGCATTTACCAGCCGTCTTCATGCCTGGCGGACCTATGCCTAGCGGCATAAGCAATGAAGAAAAATCCGCTATTCGCCAAGCATATGCCGAAGGTAAAATTGGTCGTGAAGAATTGCTTAAGGGAGAATCTGACTCTTATCATTCACCAGGAACCTGTACATTTTACGGTACGGCCAATAGCAATCAAATGTTAATGGAAATCATGGGGCTTCACCTACCTGGTTCCAGTTTTGTTAATCCCAATACACCCCTACGTGACCTACTCAATAAGGAGGCCGTACGCGTGGCTATCGAAAATGTAAAAATCGGAAAAAGTAGAAGCTTAGGTCAACTTTTCAATGAAAAAACAGTAGTGAACGGTATTATTGGACTCCTTGCTACTGGTGGTTCAACAAATCACACCATTCACTTAATTGCTATTGCTAGAGCAGCAGGTATAATCATTAATTGGGACGACATGTCTGATCTTTCAGCAATTATTCCTTTGATTACCAGGATGTATCCAAATGGTGCAGCAGATGTGAATCATTTTCATGCAGCAGGTGGAATGAGTTTTGTCATTAGAACACTGCTTGATCAAAATTTGTTACACGAAGATGTTCAAACCATTATTGGAAAAGGCTTAAGTGCATATACCCAAGAACCAAAAATAAAAAATGGAGCTCTGATATGGGAAGAAGGTGCCAAGGAGTCCTTAAACCTTCAGATCATACGTCCAGCAGCCGAGCCATTTACAGCAGATGGCGGCATCAAGCTTCTTACAGGAAATCTGGGTAGAGCAGTCATCAAAACGGCAGCTGTAGCGCCTGAACACAGAATTGTAGAAGCGCCTGCTATTGTTTTTTACGAACAAAAAGATTTAATTACAGCTTTCAAACGCGGCGAGCTCAATAAAGATTTCATTGCAGTAGTACCTTTTCAAGGACCTAAATTCAATGGTATGCCGGAATTACATAGCCTTACACCTACGCTCACTATTTTACAAAAGAAAGGCTTTAAAGTAGGTCTTGTAACAGACGGACGCATGTCAGGAGCTTCTGGAAAAGTTCCTGCAGCCATTCACCTCACACCTGAGGCTTTCGATGGTGGCTTAATTAGTAAGATACAGACTGGCGATTTATTGCGTTTAGATAGTGAAAATGGAATAATTGAGGTAATCAATGAAGCTAGTATAAGGTCTCGCTCTGCAGTTCAACGAGATCATACCCAATTCAAATTTGGACGTGAATTATTTTCAAAATTAAGAGCTGGCGTTAGTATGAGCGAAGAAGGAGCTTCCTTTATCGTCTAAGCTTTATCTCTGCTCAGTAAAGAAGCAAAAATAGACAAAGAGAGCGCGCCAATTACAATAGCGAGAGATACGCTTGCTGATACGTGATAGAATGGTGCTATGAGCATTTTCAAACCTATAAAACTAAGTACAAAAGCTAATCCATACTTGAGTTTATCGAACAAATGGATGGAATTAGCTAGCAGGAAATACATAGATCTAAGACCAAGAACAGCAAAGATATTAGAGGTATATAGGATCATAGGGTCATCTGGAGCAATGGCAAAAATTGCAGGGATGGAATCGATGGCAAAAATTAAATCGGTTGTTTCAATAACTATGAGTACCAAGAATAACTGAGTAGCAAAACGCTTGTTCCCTTTTCTAATAAAAAATTGATCGTTGTAATAATCATTTGTTACAGGAAATATTTTTCTGAGCATACGTGCCCCCATGCTTTTATTGAAGTCTTTTTGCTCCTCATTAGCTGAGCTTGACAAGGACTTCAAACCGGCATAAACTAAAAATGCACCAAATAAAGTCAGAATCACATTAGGTCGGTAAAACTGACCAGCAATGCTATGCATCTCTTGGTCGAGATTGAATTGGTAGCCAAATATTTCAAAGGGTGGCAAATAAGTTAACTTGATCAGTCCAATACCGGAGAAAATGAAAATACCTCGAAAAATTAATGCACCAATTATACCCCAGAAAAGTACGCGATGTTGTAGTTTTCCATCTAATTTAAAAAACTTAAAGACCAATATAAAGACAAACATGTTGTCTATAGAGAGGGCCTCCTCTATCCAGTAAGCAGATTGATATTCAGCAAATTTGACAAAGCCCATTTGCAACCAAATGAGCGCACTAAAACCCATTGACAAACCCACCCAAATAAGTGTCCAACACAAGGCTTCTTTATTCGTAATTTGATGTGCCTTTTTGTTAACCAAACCTAAATCAATGAGTAACATCGAGATGATGACGACTATAAATATGGTGAGTAACCAGGGATTCAATGACATATTTGGTTTGTTTTTGCAAAAATAAAAAGAAAGCCACATGAAATTTCATGTGGCTTTAAATGTAGTATAACCAAATGATTTATTTTTGGTCCAGCAAATATGCAACTGCATTGGCAGCGTTAACGAATCCACCCGTAATGCAGATGTCTTTCATTTTAACTTTTTGCCCATTTGGAGCAATCACAGTCTTTTTATAATTTGCTGTGGTAGCCATTAATACTTCGCGTACTTCCGGAGCGCTTAATTCAGGAAAATAACTTCTGATAAGAGCAGCTACTCCGACTGTAGCAGGACAAGCCATAGAGGTGCCACTTGCATTGCCATAGTTGTAGTCAGGGATAGTAGAGTAAATATCAACACCAGGTGCAAAGAAATCTACAGTAGTTGAACCGAAATTTGAAAATTCTGCAATGATTGATTTACCACTTTTTGAGCTACTACTTGCTCCTACTTCAATCCAATTAGGTGCAACCGTTTTATTGTTCAGCTTACGTGTAGGATAGGAATCTTCTACATCTTTGTTTTTGGCGTCATTCCCTGCTGCATGTACCAATAAGACATCTTTACTTCGGGCATATTCAATTGCAGCATCGACGTAATCTTTATTTGGTGTCCAGTATTTTCCAAAAGACATATTGATGACCTTTGCTCCATTGTCAACTGCATAAATAATGGCATTTGCAACATCTTTGTCACGCTCATCTCCATCGGGAACTGCACGCAATACCATGATGCGTACATCATCTGCAACTCCGTCTATTCCTAGACCATTATTGCGACTTGCAGCAATAATACCTGCAACGTGCGTACCATGGAAGGCATCAGGACCCTCATAACGGTTACATCCATAGATTTTATTAGATAAATCCGTTGGATCATCTCCTACAATGCTTTTACGGATAGAATCTGCATCTAATTTAGAGGCATCAATAGCACCTTGGATAGATTTGAGCGCTCCTTCAATTTCAGTGGTAAGTTGTGCCGCAGGAATCATTTCAAGGATTGACTTCATGCGATTTTGAATACGCTTATCTATTTCTGTTTCAGGTGTAAATGCTTCATTTGTTTCTTTTGAAAAAGCAATTCCAGCTTGTTTTTCAACGCGCTGCATGTAATCAGAAAGCATTCGGATATTGAGAACAGAACTTTCTTTTTCAGCCATTTCTTTTTCAAAAGCAATTTTGATTTTCTCATAAGTTGCATATCTGGCAAGCTCTGCACTTGGGATGTCTTCTACTTTCTTTCCTTTAAAATAGGCAGATTCTGTTCTATACATTCTTGCAAGCTCCAAGGCTTCTTGATTGATATCTTCAGTTGGACCACCTAAAAAAGACCAGCCATTCACATCGTCAATATAACCATTGTTGTCGTCATCAATACCATTGTTAGGTATTTCATCCTCATTGATCCAAATGACATCCTTGAGATCTGGATGATCTGTTTCAACGCCTGAATCAATTACTGCTACAATAACGGTAGTTGATTTTTTACCAGCTGCAGTTAACATTTCATAGGCTTTGGTTGCACCTGTACCATAAACACCGTTAGCCTTTGGATCCTTGAGATACCAGTTGAGGTTTTCTGGCCCCTCAGCCTCACCTTTCTGTGCAAAAGACACCAAAGTAAGACCAATAAAGGCGCCTAAAATAAAGTTTTTTGTCATGAGTTTAAATTTGTTTATTTGAACGAAAATACGGCTTATTTTCTGCAGACGAAAATCTTGTTGAAAAGTTACTGTTGTGGAGAAAAGGTTCAAAAGATTGTCGCATAGATTACAGTTCGCAACCAAACAAAATACTAATTTTGCCCAAAACAATGACTATGACTCAAATCGAACATATCCCTTGCATAATTATTGGTTCTGGACCTGCTGGTTATACTGCAGCAATTTATGCGGCCAGAGCAGATATGAAACCTGTTATGTACCAAGGAATGCAACCTGGAGGGCAATTAACAACAACAAATGAAGTTGAAAATTTCCCTGGCTACCCTGATGGTGTTACAGGACCCGAAATGATGATGCAACTTGAAGCACAAGCCAAAAGATTTGAAACAGATATCCGAAGTGGCTTTATAACAAAAGTAGACTTTTCGGAGGGTGTACATAAATGTTGGACAGAAGATGGTCATGAAATCCATGCAGATACGGTCATCATATCAACTGGTGCTTCGGCTAAATATTTAGGTCTTGAGAGCGAGCAACACTACCTTAAATTGGGTGGCGGTGTATCAGCTTGTGCAGTTTGTGATGGCTTCTTTTATCGCAACCAAGAAGTGGTCATTGTTGGTGCAGGAGACTCTGCATGCGAGGAAGCGCATTACCTATCTAAACTTTGCACCAAAGTGACAATGCTCGTTAGAAGAGATGAATTCCGCGCATCAAAAATCATGGCTGAACGAGTGAAAAACACCGCAAACATCGATATTCACTTTAATACTGAAACACTCGAAGTATTAGGTGACGGGCAATTAGTCACTGGTGTGCGTGTAATCAATCGTTCTACCAATGAAGAATCAGAAATTCCTTGCACAGGATTTTTTGTTGCCATTGGGCATCAACCAAATACAGCTGTTTTCAAAGATTTTATTGAACTTGATGAAACAGGTTACATCAAGTATGCTCAACCAGGTACGAGTAAAACAAATGTAGCGGGTGTGTTTGTTGCAGGTGATGCCGCAGACAAAACATATCGACAAGCTATTACTGCAGCAGGAACAGGTTGCATGGCAGCCTTAGATGCTGAACGATACCTAGCAGCAAAAGGTCATTAAGGAGCTTCATACACCAATGCTTCATTGAGGCAACACGGAATTATAATGCAGTTCATTACCAAAAAAAAAGTAGTGCTCATCGCACTGCTTTTTCATTGATTAATTTAATGAAGTGAAACCCTTTGGGACTATATCCTTGATTATAAAAGAATTTGTGTGCTTTGAAATTGCTAGTGTAAGAATCTAATGAAAGCATATTACAGTTTTCCTCATTTGCCTTTTGTGAAAGGGTATTAAAGATCAATTCACCTATACCTCGACTTCTATATTCCGCACTGACAACAATATTATCTAGTTCCAAATATTTACCAATCCAAAGCTTGTTACCTATCCAAACACCACAAAGTGCAATGCATTTTTGATCATCGTATACCGCAAGCTGACTGTAATTATGAGGCAACATGAGATCAAGCTCCTGATCATACTGCTCTATTGTCAGACTTGGATATAATTCTTGGAGCACGTCAAGATGAGCTAATATTTGTTGTTTATCAGTGAGGAAACGGGTGCTTAGCTTCATTGTATTATTTTAAATAAGTGTCGAAAAGTTCAAGGATTCTACGGTATTCGTCGGTCCATGAAGTGGCATATTTAAAACCATGCCTTTCCACAGGATACAACGCCATCCACCAATCTTTTTTTCCAAGTTCAATTAATCTCTGATTCAGGCGTACCACATCTTGAAACTGCACATTATCATCGATCATACCATGTAAAATGAGTAGCGGATCTTTCAAGCCCTCTGCAAAAAAAATAGGGGAACTCCTTTGATATGCTTCCGGATCTTCTTTTGGTGTATTAAGGATATTTGTAGTGTACTCGTGATTGTAATGAGCCCAATCTGTTACTGACCTCAACGCGGCGCCACATGCAAAAGTTCCGGGCTGTGTGAAAAGCCCCATTAAGGTTAGAAATCCGCCGTAAGAGCCGCCATAAATACCTACTCTATTTGAATCAATGGCATAATTGGACACTAAAAAATGTTTAGCATCTACATAGTCTTGTAGATCCCTCCCGCCCATATGTCTGTAAATCGCCGTTCGACAATCTCTACCATAGCCTTCACTTGCTCGATAATCTACATCCAAAACAGTATATCCCTGTTCAATTAATAACTGATGGAACATAAATTCTCTATAATAATGGCTCCAATAGTGATGTGCATTTTGAAGATAACCAGCACCATGAACAAACAAAACTGCAGCACCATTTTTATCCTCCTGTTTTGGAGTGTACAAACGGGCATACACTGACTGTCCATCAGAGGCCGAAAAACTCAAAATCTCAGGTTGCTGCCAAGAATAGGAACGATAAACGTCAGTTCTAGACTCGGTAATCTGGATTGCATTACTTGTTTTTTTGAGTGGACAAGTATAAATTTCCCATGGTCGTATACTGGTGCTGAACCTGTAGGCTAATTGCTTTTCATCAGCTGACAATTCAACCTCGTATGCACCAAGCCCAGCAAGAACCGAATTAATTTGCTTTGTTAAAATATCCAGTACATGAAAACTTCGTGTTCCTGGATGAATCATATTTGTTGTTAGAAAAAAAGTGGAGCTATCTTTGGAAAGACGCGCATCATATACTTCAAAGTTACCCGAAGTAAGTGCCACTTTTGACTTAGTGGATACATCGAGTAAATATAAATGAGAAAATCCGCTCTCTTCAGATTGAAAATAAATGACTTGGGCATCCTTAAGCCAACCGAGTGTCCCCTTTTCAAAATTCCAAGAAGAAATACCAGGCCCTCCAATCCAAGCGCTGTCTATTTGGTGTTCCAATTCTTCTATTTTCATGGTAAGCAAATCAATACAGACGATCCAACGATCTTTATTATCTGCACTTCGAATATCTACTATTGCGAGCGCTTGTGTAGAGGCAAAAATCACAGGATGAAATATCAACTCACGGTCGGTTTTTTTCAAATTTGACAATATTGAAAAATCAAGTTTAACCAGTGAATCCGCAGCCAAATCGTGTACAAATAATTCCTCAGATGGCTCTGTATCCTGAACCTTGGCACGAGATTTTTCATTGAAGACGTGTCCATCTGCAGCAATGTAGTGTGGCACCTCGGTTGGTTTCAGTGGTTGTGCTTGCTGTTTTTTTAATATCACATAACGAGCACTCGGGTCAATTTGCAGTGCTCCATCTGGCTCAAAAGGCAAATTAAAAACTGATTTCTTGTTTGTTTTTGAGACTTGTAATTGTTTGATTCGCACGCTTTCAAATAACATGCTTTCTGCAGAACCTAGCTCTCCTTTTTGAATTTGCCCATCGGGCTTTTTACGATAACTAATCAGTTGCTGAGCCTTCCCTGAATTAAAGTCAAAGAGAAATAAACTCAGTCCTTGTTGAAAAGCTACACTGGAAATGCTAGACTGAATCTGTAAATTCCAAATATCATTAGCAAATAATGCATAAGATTGAATCGGCTTGTTTGGATCTTGAAGATATTGCAGTTCATTTTGATGAAAACGAAACTGATTCAAACGCCCCAACTCTGGATGATAAACCCAACGCTGCTCCCAATCATCAGGCTGAAGCAACTGTGTTTGTCCATTTTGCAATTGGTAACTATAATAAGTAGGAACCAAAGAATCGGTATGCTTTTTGTAATAGTATATATGCCTACCATCAATACTCCACTCCGGAGACTCTGGCCAAACCCCTACAAAGCCATTTCCCTTCATAATTTCATTTAGTTGGAGCTGTGCTTTCACATTTGTGTTTAGAACACATAGAATAGAGAGGGTCAAGATAAATTTCATTCGATAAAAATAGAAATAATTGTACTTTTGAATCAAAGAACCTCTATGAAGAAATTGCTTTACAAAATTTTGCCCGAAAAGCACTACCTGCTTACCTTACATCGGTTCTTCTATTTGCTCTATGATTTGGGCTTACTTCGCAACAAAGAAGCGTTCAAATTTCATTATTTTATCAAGCGCATCATTCAACCCGAATTTGTTGTCATAGACATAGGAGCAAACTTGGGCTACTTTGCCAAAAATTTCAGCCGCTTAGCTCATAAAGGTAAGGTTATTGCAATTGAACCACTACCTCAGTTCCATGCCGTTTTAAACCATTTCATAGGACATCAAGAAAATGTTGAACTGCACAATGTAGCACTCGGCAAAGAGGCAGGAAGTATTACTATGGTTCTTCCTCAAACCAACGGTATGCTACGTACTGGCCTACCTCACGTGATGCGTCCCGACGAAATGAGTACAACAGAACGAACTCAAATAGTTCAAATGGTTAACACCGCTGATTTTTTCCATACTTTCGATCGTATCGATTACATCAAATGTGATATCGAAGGGCATGAATGGGAAGTTTTTCAACTCCTTGAAAGTATGCTAGACCAAAAGAGACCTATAGTGCAACTTGAAATTGACCCTAAAAACGAAAAATTGCTCCTTGATTTTTTTCAATCAATGCAATACACGCGCTGTGGAATTGAGCAAAAAACATGTAGAATTGAAAATGACTCACACGCAGGAGGAGATTATCTTTTTATACCCAATGAAAAAATAGAATTAATCCATCAATGGAACGCCTGACCTCAACCCTACTTTGCCTCATCTTAGCGCTTCTTTCATGCGAAAAAGGAACCGGCTTTTTTGTGATAAAAGGCACCATTACAGATCAGACATTTAGTAAAGGACATGAAGGCGCCAGCATTCAACTTTATAAAGTTCCAATTGGAACAGCCGATGAAATTTTTGTAGAAAGCTTCATTTTACCCACAGAAGGTAAGTTTGAATTTAAAGTACCTAGAGAACGAATGGAACGATATATCTTGCGCATTGAGAAAGCGCTGTACTTTCCAATCGAAAAGGAAATTTATTACTCTGAATTAAGTATTGAAAATGATAATATTATTGATTTGAGTACTGCTGCCCAGGCATGGGCTAAGATTCATTTCAAGAATTTAAACCCCGCACCAACTGATCATTTTAGGTATATCAAACAAGAAGGCTTAGCAGCATGTGAAAGTTGTTGCCCGATAACTACTCAAGACTTTTTTGGAGCATTAGATACAACTTTTTATTGCATCAATAATGGTAATAGCACCTATTCCATTCTTTACTGGGTAATGAACACGCCCAATAATGGACTTAAAAGTGTAAATACCAGTGCTTTTGACACAACTCTCATAGAGGTATTGTACTAATTGGATTTGAAAACAGCATCCGATATTCCCTGATTGACCTTATAATTTGTAAATTGTAGTATGATGGTTCCGGTTTGTGAACCTTCGTTTGTCTTGGGTTTTTTCTTGTGTTGGTGTAAATCTGCAGCTACACTTTTAGGTAATTTAAATTTCTTCACATCAATTGTAAAAACCATTTTGTAGGGCAAGCCATATTTTGCCTGACTTCCATAGTAGTAGTTAACGTCTAGCGTTCCATTGGTTTTACTCGTAATTTGAGATTTCAAAATCAAGTCCTTTACAGGATCAATCCACAGTTTGACCAAGATTACATCCGAATTTTCTGTGAGGGGTAAAACCGAAACAACGGCCGTTTTGACATCACCAATCATTTTTGAACCGTTGAGCGCACATGTGTAGGCCTTTTCGTTGCTCAAAAACTGATTAAGCTCGCCCAGACCTTGTTTAGGTAGAATCGCAATACCCTTTGATTCAACCTTCATTTGATTGGGTTGTTTGTATAGCACCTTTGCATCCACTTCATCAATTTTAATCATCGGAACTAGTGCCTTGATATGCACGTCCGAAGTGTAGTCTTTCACTTTTTCAAGTTTGAGTCGAACAGATTGAACTAGTTCATTTGGATCTTGTGCATAATTGAGCCAAGCCGAAAATAGGACAGTAAATAAAAAGAAAAACTTCATGAGGTAATATCTTTACGTTTAAATTGAAAAATAGCCAATGACACAAACACCACATTGTGAGCAAGTAATATCCAAACAGACTCCCAAATTGCTTTCCATGGAACTGGATCGTTAAAAAAGGAACGCCACGAAGCCATGTGTGTGGTAAAAAGCCAAGGTTTGATATAATCAAAGACGCTCACATCTAATGAACCGATAATTGTAAATAGTATAATGACTGCCATGGTAGAAACGATGGGGCCAATCGAGTTATCTGCAAAGGCTGAGAAAGCAATTGATAAAGTTGCTATGGTCATTAAGGCTAAGTAGGCCACCAAAAATGCTAATCCATAGCGCCAGAGGATATCTGCATAGTTTAAAATTACTAATCCATCCGAATTTAACACAATCAAATCACCTGTTCCAAAAGCCCAACGCCCAACAATAAGCGCTAAAAACCCCATCCATATAACAAGAATTAATGTATAAACAGCCGCGGCAATTAATTTGGAGTATACGACTTGACTTCGGCTAATTGGCTTGGTTAGCAACATACGCAAAGTACCCATTGCTGCTTCACCCGATAGTAAATCTCCGGTAACTAAAGCCACGAGTAAAGGAATATGCACAATGAGCATCTGTAAAACAATAAATGCAATAAGGTTACCATTCAAGATATTTCCATTGAATGAGAGCGTTTGCTCAAAAGAGGCCGTAACAAATGATATGTACATTCGGCCATCTGCTTTCATCGCAAATAAAATAATGAGTATGAGCAGGGTGAGAGCGGCAAGACCAATATAGCTTCTCGGTTTAGCTAATATTTTAACAAATTCGTTGTAAGTGTTTTTCCAGAGCATTAGGATTGGGTCATTTGGATGAAAAAATCTTCTAGAGTCCGCTTGGGTTCTAAAGCAACTACTGCGAATCCTGCATTAACCAAAGCTGCATTTACAGCAGGTATCATGTTCCTTTCTACATTCATTTCAAGGGTTTTGGGCGAGATAACTTCTACTTTTAACGCTGAAAATTGTTTTTGCAAAAACTGAAATGCATCCTGGCTTCTTTCCTGAAGTTCAATAGATAGTAATGTCTCTTGTGCGTTCATCAGTTCTGAAACAGAACCTTCAATAATGGTCTTTCCCTTGTTAATGATGACCATCCGATTGGCGACATGTTCAATTTCAGCTAATTGATGAGAGGATAAAATCACTGTTTTATTTTGCTCATTTTTAAGGCGCAAAATAAGGTCTCGGACTTCAATAATTCCCTGTGGGTCTAGGCCTGTAGTAGGTTCATCTAGAATAATGAGCTCTGGTTGATGCAATAAAGTTTGAGCAATACCAAGGCGCTGGCGCATTCCATGAGAAAAACCACCTACCTTATCCCTATCGCGACCACTTAACCCAACAAAATCCAATGTTTCACTGATCGTCTTTGTAGAAACAGCTGTCCCAGATATACGCGCGAAAATTTCTAAATTTTTACGCGCTGAAAGGTATTTGTAGAAATCAGGCTTTTCGACAATACTACCTACCTGAGTTAAGATTTCATTTCTAAATTCAAATAGATTTTTTCCAAAAATATGAATTTGACCCGCATTGGGCTTTATCAATGACAGCATGCAACGCATCGTCGTACTTTTCCCTGCTCCATTGGGACCAAGGAAACCAAAAACATCTCCTTTTCGGACAGTAAAACTAACATCTTTGACAGCAGTAAAAGAGCCAAATTGTTTTTGCAATCCTTTGATTTCAATTATGGGTTCTTGATTCATTTATACAAGGTACATTAAAAACGCTAATTCTATGAAAGCAAAGTTAACTAAAGAGCTCATCCACTTTTTGAAAGCGGTAATTGAATATTTGTTCGAGCTTAGGTTTTACAAGCCACGGATGAACCAGTTTACCTAAAATACCAAACGGCAAGACATAAGTGACAATGTCCGTCATTTCAACTCCACCATCAACTTGCTTAAAATGATGCTCATGGTGCCATATTTTGTATGGACCAACACGTTGCTCATCGATAAAAAACGAAAGTTCCTTAACTGTCTTGATCTCTGTAACCCATCCTAAAGGAATGCCCGCAAGAGGTTTTACAGTGTAAGCAATCATGAGTCCTTCATACATCTTTGATGGTACATCTGACTTGACGACAAAGCCCATTGAAGGAGGCGTAATTTCCTTTAAATTGTGAGGAGATGAAAAAAAGTCCCAGCAGGTTTGCAGGTCTGTTTTGATGAATTGGGTACGTTTGAGTTGATACATAATTGAACAACACAAAAAAAGTTTTTTTGTTTGGGTTTATTTAAAAGCTTTTGGCGCAGGATTTGGACCAAGCACAAAGCGCAACTCCCCTCCTTTCATGAGGTCTAAATGCGAAATAGAAGGACTTAAAAGGCGCTTCCTTTGCCAATATACCGCTTGAATATACATGTTGCCTTCTGAATTATTTTCTGTTGTAATGTGTAGTATTTTGGATGAATCAAGTTGAATTTTTGCTTCTTTGATCAATGGAGTTGTAAGGGAGTAGTCGGTTGATCCTGGTGCAAATGGATAAAAACCTAGGGCCGAAAAAATATACCAAGCACTCATCTGCCCACAATCGTCATTACCACCCATTCCCTCTGAATTCAAGTTATATTGATTACGAAGAATGAGACGAGTTGTTCGTTGGGTTTTCCAGGGTTGAGAAGTAAAGTTATAGAAATAAGGAATGTGATGTGAAGGTTCATTACCATGGACATAATTCCCGATGATACCCGCCCGCATTATGTCCTCGGTATTTTCGAAATATCGATCGGGAAGCTCCATTGTAAACAAGGAATCTAGATGCCTAATAAAGCGCTTTTCTGACCCCATCATCTGAATCAAAGCTTTCGGGTCATGGGGAACATAAAAACTATAATTCCATGCATTTCCTTCGATAAACCCTTGGCCGTGAGTATCTAGTGGGTCAAAAGGAGATTTAAATTTTCCGTCGTCCAGTCTTGGACGCATAAATCCTGTCTGCAAATCAAATACATTCTTGAAATGTTGAGCGCGTCTGTTGTAAATTTGAAGTAGGCTATCCTGATTGAAAACACCTGCCATTTGGGCTATACACCAATCGTCATAGGCATACTCAAGCGTCTTAGAAACAGAACTCCCACTTTTGTTTTCGGGTACATAGCCTAAATCAATATAAGCGCCCAGCCCTTCGTAAAAACGCTGATTTGATGTTTGCACTGCAGACCAAAGGTAGCGCGATGGGTCCTTTACGTAAGGATTCTGTTTGACTATAGCGTCCGCTTGTACTGAAACGGCATGATACCCGATCATACACCAATTTTCATTGGCATAGTGAGACCACACCGGCAACATATGATGTACACTTTGCTCATAATGTTGCTGCATCGACTCCAACATATCAGCATTCACTTTAGGATAAAACAAATTTAAAAAAGGGTGTTCAGCTCGGTAAGTATCCCATAATGAAAACGTCGAGTAATTGGTATATCCATCTGCTTTGTGGATACGCTGGTCAAGACCTCTATAGCTTGAATCTACATCCATAAACACACTTGAACCAATAAGACAATGATACCATGAAGTATAAAAGGTTACCGCGTCGTTAGGATCCAAAAAAGATACTTCCTTAAGCATAGAAAAAGCTTTATCCCATTCTTGTTGTGCTTCTTTTGCATACTTATCAAAACCTGAGGTAGGAGCCTCCACAGCAAGATTCGCTAATGCACCATCTATTGATACTCCAGACAAGGCCACCCTAAACTCAACTTCTTTTGCATCACCAAAGAAAAGTGCTGCTTTTAAACCCTGCCCTGCCCCTTCCGCAAAATCTTTTTCAGTCTCAAATTTGCGCCAAAACCCTCGATACATACTCGGCTTGAGATCTTTAATTTGATAACTACTCAATGGAACGGAAAGTGCAATTGCAAAATATACCGAACGGGTTCGTCCCCAACCATTCGTTTGCTTGTAGCCAGTGAGAAGGGTGTCATTTTCTACACGTAAAAAACACCACACATTCTTACCCTCATAGTTGTAGATTCCATGTGTTAGGTCAAGGATAAAATGAGTGGGGTCTCCATCCTGAAGGCGATACCTATGTACCCCTACACGCTTTGTTGTGGTCAGTTCGACATCGATATTTACTTCATCCAAATGAACGCTGTAGAAACCCGGTTTCGCTATTTGATCATGGCCATATGTAGATCTATACCCTTTTTGCGGTTGCGCTGCTGTTCCTGGATTCCACTGGACTACCCCTCTATTTGGCATCAATAAAACATCCCCAAGATCAGAATGACCAGTACCACTAAAATGAGTATGAGAAAAACCGACAATCGTGCTATCTGCAAATTGATAACCTGCACAATATCTGTAAACTTCTGGCTGGTACTTCCCATCAATGGCATATGGAATGGTATCTGTATCAGGGCTCAATTGAACTGCTCCAAATGGAAGGGTTGCTCCGGGAAAAGTATGACCGGCCTCGCCTGTCCCAATCAAAGGGTTCACATGTTGTAAAGGGGTTAATTGTGCTTCTAAATAAAAGCACATGAATAGGAAAATACTTAAAAAGAAATTACGCATCTCTAAAAATAAAAAAAGCACGGCTACATTAACCGTGCTTAAAATTAAAAAAAGGCTTGAATTAAATAAGCTCTACTACCATAGCAGAAGCTCCGCCCCCACCATTGCAAATACCTGCTGCACCGCGTTTTCCACCGTTTTGTTTCAAAACATTTAACAAGGTTACAATGATTCTAGAACCCGAATTTCCGAGAGGATGGCCTAGGGCGACAGCACCACCATTAACATCCACTTTTGTGGGATCTAAACCAAGGATTTTCATATTGGCAAGACCAACCACAGCAAAAGCTTGGTTGAGCTCCCAATAATCGATATCAGCAATGGTAAGTTCAGCTTTAGCCAATGCTTTAGGGATAGCTAGAGAAGGAGCTGTCGTAAACCATTCTGGCTCTTGTGCGGCGTCAGCATATGAAATAATTTTTGCCAACGGTTTGAGGTTGTATTTTTCAACTGCTTCCACTGAGACGAGAATAAGTGCAGAAGCACCGTCATTAAGCGTAGAGGCATTAGCAGCTGTGATCGTACCATCCTTTTCGAAAGCGGGTCTAAGCGAAGGTATTTTATCTAAAAAAACATTTTTAAATTCCTGATCTTCACTCACCATAATTGGGTCTCCCTTGCGCTGTGGAACAGCAACAGCAACTACCTCTTCTGAGAAACGTCCTTCTTGCCATGCTGAGGCTGCGCGTTGATAAGATTGAATGGCAAAGTCATCTTGTTCTTGTCTGGAAATTTCGTATTTGGTTGCGCACAACTCAGCGCAATTTCCCATTGGCACTTTATTATAAACATCCAATAATCCATCTTTGGTGATGCCATCAAGCATAGCGATATTTCCGAATTTTACTCCGTTTCGACCATCCATATAATGTGGTGTCTGGGACATATTTTCCATCCCTCCAACAACAACTATGTGGTTATCACCTGCAAGAATGCTTTGAGCTCCTAACATGATTGATTTCATTCCAGAAGCACAAACTTTATTAACCGTTGTACAGGGTACATTTTTTCCCAAACCTGCTCCTATGGCTGCTTGGCGAGCTGGAGCCTGACCTACTCCGGCTTGCAGCACATTTCCCATAAAAACTTCATCAATTAACGATGGATCTATTTGCGCTTTTTCGAGCGCACCTTTAATTGCGGTAGCTCCTAATTGTGTGGCAGATACACCTGAAAATGCACCCATAAATGAGCCCATTGGCGTACGCACTGCGGATAAAATGTAAACGGTTTTTGACATGTTGATTGTTTTTGAGCCACGAATTTAAGTAAAAATGTATGTATTTTTGGCTTATGCATTTGCTATCTTCTTATTCTTTGTGGTGGATTATACCTATCCTGTTGATTTCTACCTTACTAAGCCTGCTATTTTATCGCAATGAAAACTGGCTAATAAAAAAATCTAAATATCTCAAATACAAATTATTAACCATAAGAGCATTAAGCTTTAGTTTAATTGGTGTCCTCTTATTGGGCCTTTTATTTGAACAGACAAAATTCGAAACCGAAAAACCAATTATTCTCACACTCGTTGACCGGTCATCTTCGATGAATAACTACAGTAAAAGCACCTTACTTAAAAAACAAATTTCTGCCTATCAAAAATCCTTGGAAAATAAGTTAGATAGTAGATTTGAATTAGAGACTTGGAACTTTGGTAAAGACTTAAACGCATCCTCGAAAGATTTCACCTCCGAACAAACCAACATGGAGCTACCTTTTGAAAAAGCAGCAAATCAATATATCAATAGAAATCTTGGTGCTATTGTCCTTATCTCGGATGGGAACTACAATACAGGAGAACATCCAATGTATCATGCAGAAAGCCTACCGCTCACTGCAGTTTACAGCCTAGCCGTAGGTGATACAGCGCTTAAAAAAGATTTAATTCTAAGCCATGTTGCCTATAACGACCTTGCCTTTTTGAACAATAACTTTCGTTTTGAGGTAGATGTAGAAGCCAATAGATTTCCTGGTAAGAGGACAAGAGTTGATCTTTATGAAGATGGTAAAAAGATCGCTTCTCAAGCCATTCAACTAAGTGTAGAACGCAACTCCATTACAACAATCAATTTTGAAGTAAAAGCAGGTCGACCAGGCATACACGAGTATAAATTTTATATACCAAAGGCCGAAGGAGAATTTTCAATCCAAAACAACTACAAAACTATTTACATCGATGTTATAGACAGCAGAAATAAAATTTTATTGTTTAGCCAGGCTCCACACCCAGACCTTTCTGCCATCCAACAAGCGCTCTCAGGAAATGAAAACTACGAAATTATTGTAGCTAATCCCGATCAAGTTAAAACGATCAAGTTAAAAGAAATTGACCTTGTCATTTGGCACGATCCTGGAAAAATCCTCAACAAACAACTATTTGAAAGTATTCAAGAGTTGAAAATTCCGGTTTGGTATATTTTAGGAACTCAGACCGATCAGCAAATAGCTAATAGGCTTCAAATTGGACTTCAAATAGAATTACGTCAACAACTTGAAGAAGTGCAGACCTATCACAATACTGGATTTGCGCTATATGCTCCAAATGAAACCTGGTTGAGTTTAAGCCCTTTTCTACCTCCTCTTACCAAGCGTTTTGGAGAGGCTAAAACGAAAGCAGGAACCCAAGTACTGTTTAAACAACGCATCGGCAACCTTCAGAAAGATAGTCCCATGCTTTGTTTTCATGAAAAAAACAACCATCGACATGCGACCTTACTAGGCGAAGGTATTTGGCGTTGGCGCATGGTTAATTACATGAAGAAACAAAACCACCAAGCCTTCGATGCATTTATTGGCGAAATTTGCGCCTACCTCATGGTTAAAAAAGAAGGAAGCGGCTTAAGAATTCAAGCTCCTAAAAAGCTCAGCTCTTCAACAAACTGCACGTTCAACGCTAGCTTTTACAATGAAGCTATGCAAGCCATTACAAGTCCTGAAATTTTATGGGAACTAGATTATGAACACCAAAAAACAAGAAAAGGGAATTTTTCTACAAAAGGTGATTTTTACCAACAACAACTTGGACGACTAAAACCAGGACGTTATTATTGGAAAGCCACGACTGTGCACAATCAAAAAAAATACCTCAAAACTGGCGCCTTTATTGTTGAAGATATTGACCTAGAACAAATAGAGTCATCTGCGAGACACAACACTCTATACCAGCTAGCTACACAAACCGAGGCTAAGGTTTTTAATGTGAAAGATTACCAACAACTCATTAAAGAACTTCAAAAAAGCGACGATCTTGTAGCACAACGCATCGAAACTCATCATTTCAATCCTTTACTAGATTATCTTTTACTCTTTCTATTGTTACTTACAACACTCTTTGGGGAATGGTTCTTGAGAAGATATCATGGTACTTATTAATTCATTGCTCATGCGCATCATTCAGACTTTTATTTTTCTTTGCACTCAATTGCTCATATCAGCTCAAACATACCAAGATGGCGACCTGATTTTTCAGCACAGCTCTTCCACCCAAAGTACAGCAGTACAGTTAGCCACCAATTCCTACTATTCGCATTGTGGCATTATTTTTTACCGCAATGGGCAAGCCTATGTTTTTGAAGCAATAGAACCTGTTGGTATTCGAACTTTGGAAGATTGGATCGCCAGCGGAGAAAAGCAACATTATGCGGTCTATCGTCTGAAGGAAAAAACACTAACTGCAGCCGAATTGCAACAAATGAGCACCTATTTGAAAGCGCAACTTGACAAGCACTACGATATTGGATTCAATTGGTCCGATAAAGAAATGTATTGTTCAGAATTGGTATACAAAACTTATCAAAATATTGGCATAACGCTTTGCCCCACACAAGTACTCGGCACTTTTCGACTAGACCACCCTAAGGTTAAGCATATTTTAACCCAACGCTATGGCAACAACATTCCCTACGACGAACCTATGGTGTCACCTGGTCAATTGATGGAGTCCAAATTATTGTACAAAGTATTTTAAGAATCTATGGAAGTACACTTTTCTATCAAAAGCTTCAACGAACTGTCTGTATATGATCTATATACATACCTACAACTACGCAGTGAAGTGTTCGTAGTAGAGCAGAATTGTATATATCAAGACCTAGACAACCAAGACCAAAATGCCTTTCATGTTTTTATCCACAAAGAAAGTACACTAGTGGCTTGTGCACGCATTATTGCTGCCAATGATAAATATCCTATGATTTCAATTGGAAGAGTGATTGTAGCAAAAACATTTCGAAATCAACAATTTGGACATATCTTGATGAAAAATACAATTACTGCAATCGAGAAGCAATTTGGAACTCAACAAATTGTTTTATCTGCGCAAGCACACTTGCAAAATTTTTATAAAAAACACAACTTTGCACCACAAGGGGAAATCTATCTTGAAGATGGTATTCCTCATATTCAAATGATCAGAAAATAAATAAGAACACTAGCTTAATATGAAAAACAACATACTATTCATCTTGATTTCAGGCAGCATCTTGGTTGCTTGCTCTACATCCCACCTTGATAAAACAACAACCACACCTCTTCAAAGTATAGATACACAGGCTTTGGACACAACAATCAGCCCAGCTGATGATTTCTTCCTGTTCGCTAACGGTACTTGGATTGCCAATACTGTCATTCCTTCAAGTGAGTCTCGTTGGGGAAGCTTTAATGAATTAGAGCAGGCCAATAATGAAAAGTTAATTTCGCTCATACAAAATGCGGTAGCCAATCCGGGAGAAATCGGATCTCAAAATCAATTGTTAGGCGCCTACTTTTCTTCGTTTGTCGACATGAAACGTAGAAATGAACTGGGAATCAGTCCTTTATCTTCAGATTTACAAAAAATATCAGCTTTAACAGATTTACAAGGTCTGCAAACCATCGTATCGAGTCTGCACAAAGATGGTGTTGGTACTTTTTTTGGTTTTGGCGTTGGACAAGACCTTCAAAATGTCAAAACGAATGTCGCCTACCTTGGACAAGGCGGTATTGGCTTGCCAAACAGAGACTATTATTTCGATGAGAAATATGAGTCTATTAGAAGCGCATACGTGAGTCATATTTCAAAATCTTTTGAGCTTGCGCTCCTACCAAATGCCATAAAAGCCGCTCAAGACGTATATGAATTTGAGCTCGAACTTGCAAGAACCATGCTCAGACCAGCTGAAATGCGCGAACCTGAAAAAACTTACAATAAAAAAGCAATCAGTGAAGTATCGCAAAGTTTTGGAGCAAATTTCAATTTTCAAAATTATTTAAGAGCACTTGGCTGCCAGTTACCTGATACAATTATTGTAAGTAATCCAAGCTTCAATTCCAACCTTTCCCGACTTTGGGCAGAAACACCACTGGATGTGGTAAAAAATTATTTAAATTGGTGTGTAATCAATCATTATGCTGGGCACCTTAACGAAGACTTCGTTCAACTCAACTTTGATTTTTACGAGGGTGTTTTATCTGGCAAAAAAGAAGCGCAACCCATTGATGAGCAAGCAATTGAAGAAATGACCAATTTAGAAGTTGGTGAACTATTGGGAAAGGCGTTTGTCGATCAACATTTTTCAAAAGCAGCTCAAGACAGGGTCAATGAAATGGTAGATAACCTCCTGTATGTCTATAAGGAGCGGATTGAGCAACTAGACTGGATGTCTGACGCTACTAAAAAAGAAGCAATTGTTAAGCTTAATGCAATTGGTCGTAAACTCGGCTTTCCAAGTAAATGGGAGGATTACAGTAACTTGCGCTTTAATGCAGATAGCTACATGCACAACTACAGAGAAATGTTGCGTTACAGCGTCAATAAGAATATTGCAGAATTGGGCAAACCTGTAGATCAAGAAAAATGGGGTATGCCTGCTCATATGGTTAATGCTTATTATCACCCGTTACTCAATGAAATAGCCTTCCCTGCCGGTATCATGCAAGCTCCTTTCTTCGATGAAAATTTTGAAGATGCAGTGAATTACGGCCGCATTGGCATGGTTATTGGCCACGAATTCACACATGGTTTTGACGACATGGGGAGTAAATTTGCTGCCGACGGATCTTTTACCAATTGGTGGACCGAAGAGGACCGCTTGCTCTTTGAAGAAAAAACAAAACTGTTGGGAGCAACTTTTTCTGGATTTTGTCCAATGGAAAATCATTGTGTAAATCCGGATCTTACTATGGGTGAAAATATTGCCGATCTTGGGGGACTTACAATGGCCTATTATGCCTACCAAAGAACTCCGGAATTCAAAGCAAATGAAATGGTTTCAGGTTTCAGCCCGGCCCAACGCTTTTTTATCGCCTACGCTCAACTTTGGAAAATCAAATATACTGATGCTGAAATGAAAAAGCGCTTAGCCACAGATCCTCATTCTCCGGGTATGTACCGCGTCAACGGACCTTTGAAAAACTGCCCTGAATTTTTTGAGGCTTTTCAAGTGCCAGAAGGTAGAGAAATGCGCAATGATCTTAAAAAAGTTGCCCGCATCTGGTAAGGAGTTCAGCGCTCGAAATTTCTTCTTGGGTCCCAGTTTCCATATTCTTCAAACTCAGCATACCTTTGGCCGCTTCTGCTTCACCAATCATCACAACATAAGCTACTTTACGGTCATTCGCATACTTAAGTTGTTTTTGAAGTTTAACTGCACTTGGATAAAGCTCTGCAGCTACACCTAATTTACGTACCTGCTGTAAAAGATGTAAAACGTGTTTTGCTTCTTTGTCTCCAAAATTCACGAAGAGCAAATCGAGCGTGCGGTCAAGTTCTTTTGGGAATAGTTGCAACTCCGTCATTACATCATATATCCGATCAGCTCCAAATGAAACACCAACTCCAGACAAACCTTTTAGGCCGAATAGAGCAGTGAGGTCATCATAACGCCCACCTCCGCAAATACTTCCCATTTTCACGTCTTTGGCTTTTACTTCAAAAATTGCACCTGTGTAGTAATTGAGTCCTCGGGCAAGGGTTAAATCAAATATCAACTCACCTTTGAGCAATCCTAAATCTCCAATGTGATTAAAAACTTCCTGCAGCTCATCCAATCCTTTTAGTCCAATTTCACTAGCAGAAAGGTAATTTCTCATGAGCGTCATTTTCTCTAAGTTACTTCCCTCGAAACCAAATAAAGGCTTGATTTTTTCTATTACTGAAGGCGAAAAACCTTTATTCAAAAGCTCTTCTTCAACTCCAGCCTCTCCTATCTTATCAAGCTTATCCAATGCAACAGTAAGTTCTACAATTCGTTCAGCAACCCCACAAACCTCTGCAATACCACTTAAGACTTTTCGGTTATTGATTTGAATATAAAATCCTGGCAAGCCCAAATTACTCAGAACTTCGTCAAAAATCTGAATGAGTTCTACTTCATAGAGCAAGGAGTCAGAACCTACCACATCAACATCACATTGGGTGAACTCTTGGTATCGGCCATGTTGCGGTCGGTCTGCACGCCATACTGGTTGGATTTGATATCGTTTGAATGGAAAAGTTAAGTCATTTTGATGCTGTACAACAAATCGCGCAAATGGAACAGTAAGGTCGTACCGCAAAGCTTTTTCCGCAAGTGAATTGGCAAATCGAGGCAAATTATCTTGTGCCAAAGCTTCTAAATCAGCTTTTTTCATTTTTTCACCGGAATTTAATATCCTGAAAATAAGGCGATCGCCCTCATCTCCATATTTCCCAAGAAGGGTACTGGATAATTCAAAACTTGGTGTTTCTATTGGCGCATAACCAAACCGTCTGAACACTTCTTTTATCGTGTCAAACATGTAACTGCGCTTAGCGACTTCTGTAGGTAGAAAATCGCGTGTGCCTTTAGGAATTGTAGGTTTCTGAGCCATATTATAAGTTGGTGTGTTCAAGAAATAATTGATAAATAACACCATCAGCAAGTCCAATTTTTGGTACCACCAATGATTCTTGCCCTAGTGCGTTTAGGGCAGCCATGTAGATTTGAAGTGCTGGAACTATGACGTCGGCACGATCAGGCTTGAGCTGAAACTGCAAACAACGCTCTTCAAATGACAAAGCCATTAATTCTTCATGCAAATTCTTTAGTGATCCTAAGCTTAAAGTTGCTTTTGTGTTTGGAGCAATTATTTTGAGCGCTTGATTGATATTCCCACCTGTTCCAAACACCGTGAAAGTTTGATTTTGAGGTTTGTTTTGCTCAATCCAAGTAGAAAAATCCACCCATGTTTGCGGAGCAGTTTTTCCTTTTAAAATACGAATTGTCCCCAATTCGAATGAGCGTGAAGCAAGCTTCTGACCATTTTCAAAAATGCTTATTTCCGTACTTCCTCCACCTACATCTACAACAACAAATTGTTCTTGCTTTTGGAAATTAAAGCGATCAAAGGATTGAAGTATCAGACGCGCTTCTTCTTCACCTGAAATAACCTCTATTTGAATATCGGTTTGCTCAAAAATTTGATTGACAATTTTTTTGCGATTGGAGGCTTCGCGCATGGCAGATGTGGCTACTGCACGGAGTTTATCAACTTCATTTGCTTCTGCTAAAAACTTGAATGCATGCATGGTTTGCTGAAATTTCAATGCTTTTTTAGCAAGGATCTTGCCCTTTTCAAAGACTTCCTCGCCAAGTCTGAGCGGAACACGGTAGTAGGCCAACTTACGAAATTGCATGTGTCCTCCTAGTTGCTGAACTTCGGCAATTAAAAGCCGAGCAGCATTCGTTCCGATATCAATAGCAGCAAACTTCACCTCACAAAATTAAACAATGCCTTTGGCAAACCATAAAATATTTTGTTTATTTGTTGAGTAACGCAATGAAGATAAACGAACACATCCTTTTCAAATCTAAAATAGCGCCTCAAAAAGGTTCTTTATTACTTGCCGACCCTCATCTAACGGAAGATTTCTTTCAGAGAGCAACAATTCTACTCATTGCCCACGACCAAACAGAGAGCTTTGGCCTCGTGCTCAACCACCCTTCCGAACTTGTATTGAGTGATTTATTTGAGCACATTGATCTTGACCTACCCATTTTCACTGGCGGCCCAGTAGCACCAGAACAACTGTTTTTCTTACATCGCTTTTCCAATATAAAAGGTGCAACACGTATAAGTGATGACTTATTTTTTGGAGGGGATTGGAAAGAAGTACTCATCAATGCCATTGTACTCAAAAATCCTGCAACTCACCTCCGTCTTTTCGCTGGCTATGCAGGTTGGGGAGCAGGACAGCTGGAACATGAACTTGCGGACCACGCATGGGTATGCACTCTAGATTTCCATGTTCAAAACATTTTCAAGGAAGATCCTTCTCGCTTATGGAAGAAATGTATGCTCGAACAAGGACCTGAGTTGGCTCAATTCGCCCATTTCCCAATCAACGCTTCTGACAATTAAAACGAGTAGCCACTTGTTTTTCAGGTAATTATTAGTACCTTTGCACCTCATTTTGAAGTGCGCTCCCTGAAAGCGCCATTTATTTTGTTTAACAACTTTCTGATATTCAGGGTATTAGAAATACAAATTTTTCGCCTCATGGCCAAACACATTGAACCGCAGGGATCTGCAGATTTTGATTGGGAAGCACTCCAATTGGATGGCTACAATCAAGTAGAACGCTCCGAACTAGGAGATCGCTACGAAAAAACCTTGACTTCCATCATGGAAAAAGAAGTTATTCAAGGTACCGTTGTAATTATCAACAAAAAAGAAGTAATCATCAATATTGGTTACAAATCTGAAGGTGTTGTTGCTGCTAACGAATTCCGCTATAATCCAGACCTCAAAGCTGGTGATGTAGTAGACGTATACGTAGACTGCCTTGAAGACAAAACAGGTCAATTAATCGTTTCTCACCGTACGGCACGCATGCACAGTGCTTGGATTCGAGTAAACGACGTATTGCGCACAGGTGAAATCATCACAGGTTTTGTAAAATGCAGAACCAAAGGTGGTTTAATCGTTGACGTATTCGGAATCGAAGCGTTCCTTCCAGGTTCACAAATTGACGTGAAACCAATCCGTGACTATGATATCTATGTTGGTAAAAACATGGAATTTAAAGTAGTTAAAATTAATGAAGAATTCCGCAACGTGGTTGTTTCTCACAAAGCACTTATCGAAGCAGAACTCGAAGAACAAAAGAAACAAATCATCTCTGGCCTTGAAAAAGGACAAGTACTTGAGGGTGTTGTTAAAAATATCACCTCATACGGTGTCTTCATCGACCTTGGTGGTGTTGACGGGCTTATCCACATCACAGACCTCTCTTGGGGACGAGTTACTCACCCGGAAGAAATGCTCGAATTAGATCAAAAAATCAATGTGGTTATCCTCGACTTCGATGATGACAAAAAACGCATTGCTCTTGGCTTGAAACAATTGCAACCACATCCATGGGATTCTCTTGACACTAACCTAAGTGTTGGTGACAAGGTAACTGGAAAAGTAGTTGTTATGGCAGATTACGGCGCATTTATTGAAATCGCCGCAGGTGTTGAAGGCTTGATTCACGTATCTGAAATGAGCTGGTCTCAGCATCTTCGTTCAGCTCAAGATTTCTTAAAGATTGGTGATAGCGTTGAAGCTGTTGTCTTGACTTTAGATCGTGAAGAACGCAAAATGTCTTTGGGCATCAAACAACTCATGCCAGATCCATGGAATGACATCGAAATCAAATATGCAGTTGGCACACGCCATAGCGCTAAAGTTCGCAACTTCACTAATTTCGGTGTATTTGTAGAACTCGAAGAAGGTGTCGATGGTCTTATCCACATTTCAGATCTTTCATGGCAGAAAAAAATCAAGCATCCATCTGAATTCTGCAAAGTTGGTGACGCAATGGAAGTACTCGTACTAGAAATTGATCGTGACAACCGCCGCATTTCTTTGGGCCACAAACAACTCGAAGAAAATCCTTGGGATGTATTTGAAAACACATTCTCAGAAGGAAGTATTCACAGCGGGACAATCATCGATATGAAAGACAAGTCTGGTATCGTTGCATTGCCATACGGTGTAGAGGGTATTTGCCCATCAAAGCACCTTCGCAAAGAGGATGGCTCAAACGCTAAACTTGAAGAAACACTTGACTTTAAAGTGATTGAATTCAACAAGGACGCGAAGAAAATTGTATTATCTCACACCAGACTTTTCGAAGAAGGTGAAGACAAACCAACTACTCCAAGTAAAGGAGGTAAAAAAGCTGGTGGCAATTCCACTGACCAAGCAGTTAAAGCGATCAACCAAAGTGCAGAAAAATCTACACTTGGTGACCTCGATGCACTTGCAGGTTTAAAAGAAAAAATGGAACGAGGCGAATAAGCCAATCCATTTGTAAAATAAAGGGGGCTTTGGCCCCCTTTTTTATTGCCTAGCATCTCAAATTTATACTTAACTTTAGACCCTGAAAGATGGGAACTAATCAAATTTCAACAACCGTAAAAGATATTTTTGCTGCGTATCTTGAGCAAAATGGCCACCGCAAGACACCGGAGCGCTTTGCCATACTCGCAGAAATCTACGCATACGAGGGCCACTTTGATGTCGAGTCGCTGTACATCAAAATGAAAAACCACAATTACCGTGTTTCAAGAGCCACCCTATACAATACAATAGAGTTACTCTTAGCATGTAATCTCGTACGCAAACATCAGTTTGGTAAAAACTTGGCGCAATTTGAGAAATCACACGCATCAAAACAACACGACCATCTCATTATCACTGATACTGGAGAGGTAATCGAATTTTGCGATCCAAGAATACAGCAAATTAAAGCAACCATCGAAGAATTATTCGGAGTCGCTGTCCAACATCACTCCCTCTATTTTTACGGTGTTAAAAAAACCACTACAGACTAATGGAAGTACAGGTATTACCAAATGGCCCCTTGAGTATTATCAAACTCCAAGGACGCTTTTTCACTGAAAGTGACAGAGAAAATGCAATTGAGATTCTTGACCAAATCAGCAACTGGAATTTAGTCATTGACCTGAGCGAACTTGAATACATCAATTCAACTGGTATTGCATTCTTAGTCAAAACCCTGACGCGCTCCCGACTCAACCTCGGCGACACCGTCCTCTATCAACCGAATACACAACTCAGTAAAATATTTGAATTAACGCGAATGGAACACATATTTGCGATTTTTCAAGATTTCGAACAAATTAAAAAGTTTTTTGAACAAACATCATGAAGGTAGACGTACTATTAGGCTTACAATGGGGAGATGAAGGCAAAGGAAAAATTGTCGATGTACTCACACCTTCCTACGACATTATTGCTAGATTTCAAGGTGGCCCTAACGCCGGACACACCCTAGAATTTGAAGGAATTAAACACGTATTACATACTATTCCATCAGGTATTTTCCATCCAACAGTGATTAATTTAGTGGGCAACGGGGTTGTCATTGATCCTGTTGTATTCAGTACTGAACTTGATAAATTAAAGCCTTTTGGGATTGATTTTTCAGCTCGACTGTTGCTTTCAAAAAAAGCACACTTAATTTTACCTACACATAAATTAATTGACGCGGCCTCCGAGCAAGCAAAGGGTAAAAATAAAATTGGATCCACACTCAAAGGTATTGGTCCAACTTACATGGACAAAACAGGACGCAATGGCTTGCGTGTAGGCGATATATTCTCTCCAAACTTCATAGAGAAATACAAAGCATTGGTCGAAAAGCACGAAGGCATTTTAATGCACCACACCGATTTCACTTATGACTTGGCTTCACTTGAGCAACCATGGTTTGAAGCAATTGAAGTTTTAAAAACACTGAAAGCGGTTGATTCGGAGCACTATCTGAATCAAGCCCTATTAGAAGGTAAAAAAGTATTAGCTGAAGGTGCTCAAGGTACCATGCTAGATATTGATTTTGGAACCTACCCGTTTGTAACCTCTTCGAATACCGTTACCGCAGGAACATGCACTGGCTTAGGCATTGCACCGACAAAAATCGGTTCAGTTATTGGTATTTTCAAGGCCTATTGCACTAGAGTGGGTAGTGGCCCCTTCCCTACTGAACTCCACGACGAGACCGGTGAACTCATACGTAAAGAAGGTAACGAATTTGGAGCTACTACAGGCAGACCTCGTCGTTGCGGATGGCTAGACCTCGTTCAATTACGATATGCCATCATGGTTAACGGAGTCACTGAATTAGCTATGATGAAGAGCGATGTTCTTGGCGTGTTCGAACACATCAATGTATGTACCCATTATCTGATTAATGGTGAAAAAGTCATGGATTTTCCGTACGATGTAATTGACCTTGAAATTGAACCAGTTTACGAAAAATTAGAAGGTTGGAATTGTGATTTAACTGAATTAGAAGATTTTACAGCAGCGCCAACTGCACTTCAAAATTACGTCACCTATTTGCAAACACAATTAAATGTGCCAATTCGCGTTATATCTGTAGGTCCAGACCGTAAACAGACGCTCCAAAACTAAAATGAAAAAACAGATCAGTAGGACAATTGCATTCATCTGTAGTGTGCTACTGTCATGGTTTCATTTAAGTGGTCAAGGACAACTTCAACTCCTACCCGGAACAGAAAAAATATATGCCGTTCAAAATGGTATCCATCGATTAGTTGGTACTGTTAGCTTCGTATACCAAGGCAATACAATGTATTGTGATTCTGCTCATTACAATGAAAAGGCAAAGCAGGTATATGCCTATGGCAACGTACATATTCAAAAAAACGGCATCAATCTATACGCAGATTCAGTTTTTTATGCTGAAAAACAAAAATATGCCAAACTTTGGGGGCATGTAAAAGCAAGGGACGCTGCCTATAAAATGTCTGCGGACTCCATGGATTACGACGCTAAAAAAGGGCGAGCCATTTTCAAAAGTTCAGGAAAAATTGAATCGACTATTTCAGATGAACGCATTACCTGTGAGCGTGGCTATTTTTACCCTTCAAATGGATCCTTCTTTTTTAGCGGCACAGTACATTATAGCAAGGCAGACCTCGATGTCAAGACCGATACGCTACAATTTGCTTACGAGCAGCAAAAACTATACTTTTTGGGTCAAACCCAAATGCGCAATGACAGTTCACAAATCTATTGTCAAAAAGGTTGGTATGATGTTCTAAATGAGAACGGTGCACTTTACAACCATGCCGAAATCTATCAAAAGAACCAAATCATTAAAGGAGATACCCTTATGATCAATACCAAACTCAATGATTATGAAGGGCGAGGTTCGGTCTATTTCAAAGACATTGATCAGCAATTGGCACTCCTTGGTCAAGAAGCTGTTTTTAGTGATACAAAACACCTCGCATATGTTACTGGACATAGCCTAGGTTTTTTAAAATATAAAGACGACACCTTGTATGTACATGCTGATACTTTGTTTTTAGAACGCGACACATTAAATAAGTCCAAGCACCTCAGAGCTGATCGCAATTTTCGTTTTTTACATCCTGATTTACAAGGTATCGGCGACAGCACGCTGTATTCTTTTGATCAACAAATCCTTAAAATCGGACAAAGCCCTATTTTATGGTCTCAAAATGGTGAACTAAAAAGCGAAGAAGCCTCCGTTTTTTTTAAAGATTCTACCATAGACCACATCGAATTAAATCGAAAAGCAAATGTGATTTTTACACTTCCTACAGATAGCTTATTCAATCAAATGTCGGCAACCACGATTTTGGCTCTTTTTGACTCGAGCGGAACGCTTAGTCAGGTAGAAGCTACTGGTCAAGCATGGACCATATTCTATCCTACCAATGAAAAAAAATTAAACGATACTGTAGTTCAATTTCAACGGGAAGGACTCAATCGCTTGTTTGCAGAAAAACTCCTCGTTGACTTGAAATCAGGAGAGGTTGTTCAGATTACTTATTTTGATCAGCCAGACGGCATTTTCTTTCCCATGAATAAGATTGACGCTAAAGAGAAATATATCAAAGGTTTCAAAAGGAATCCTGGTCTAAGACCTAAGAGTGCTCAAGAAATCAGGAAGGATATCAATTAAGCTCAGCTGAATCAACAGTGGTATCCCATCTAGTTACACTCTTCACTCCTTCTACTTGCTCAAACTTTCGCGTTAATTGTTCTAACTGAGCAGTATCATAAACCAACACCAATATTTTACCTTCAAAAACTCCATCATTGGTCTCGAAGCTAATACTTTTCATATTGATGTTATTCTGCTTGGAAATGATCTCAGTTAATTTGTTAACTAGACCCATCTGATCTATTCCAATGATGCGGATCGCTGCTACACGTTCAACGAGCGCACTACTCTGCCAACGGGCTTTAAGACAACGATAGGCAAGTTTGGAAAGTAAATGAGTTGCGTTAGGACAATTGAAGCGGTGTATTTTAATACCTGAAGAAATGGTAATAAATCCAAAAATAGAATCGCCAGGTATTGGGCTGCAGCATTTTGCCAACGTGTACTCAAAGCCCTTGAAATCCTCACCTATAACAACCGTATCTGTATCTGTGTTGATTCCTTCATTGACGAGATCTTGATCAGAGCCCTTTATTTTTTTCGATCTGATTTTGCGTTCAACTTGAATATTACCTCCAACTACATTCAATTCACGCAATTGACTAAGGTCAATTTTACCTTTGGCAATTTTGTAATAAAGATTTGTTGTAGTATCAATTTGAAAATGCTTTTCAAGGGCGCGAATATTCTCTGCGCTGAAATGAATGTTGTATTGTTTTAATTTGCGGTCAAGAATTTCCTTGCCATCTGCCGCAACTGCTTTGTGTGCTTCATTGAGCGCTTGTTTTATTCTTTGTTTGGCTTTTGCGGATACAACAAAGCGGAGCCATTCATCATTTGGCTTCTGTTTGCTTGAAGTCAAGATTTCAAGTTGATCACCATTTTGAAGCTGATAGCTTAAGGGGACTAACCTATTATTCACTTTTGCCCCGATACATCTATTACCAATATGTGTATGAATATCGTATGCAAAATCTAAGATCGTGGAACCCGTTGGCAATACCCTCAATTCTCCCTTAGGTGTGAACACATAAATTTCATCATTAAATAAATTGAGCTTGAAATCATTGACAAAATCAAGTGCACTTGTATCAGGGTTATCTAACAATTCTCTGATCTCGGCGATCCACCGATCAAACTTGTTGATATCAGAATTCGATTCTTTGTATTTGTAGTGAGCCGCCAAACCATGTTCGGAAATATCGTCCATTCGTTTACTTCTAATTTGAACTTCTACCCAACGACCCTGTGGAGACATCACCGTTGTATGTAGTGATTCATAGCCATTTGCACGGGGTGTTGATACCCAATCACGCAATCGTTCAGGGCTAGGCTGATAAAAATCAGTTACTAGAGAATAAACTCGCCAACAATCAGATTTCTCTCGATTAAGCGGAGTATCCAAAATGATTCGCAGCGCAAAAACATCAAATACTTCCTCAAAAGGAACATCCTTTGTTTGCATTTTGCGCCAAATAGAAGAGATTGATTTGGTACGCGCTTTAATTTCAAAACGATATCCTTGATCTAGTAATTCAGTACGAATTGGTGCTACAAAACGACGAATAAAACGATTTCGGACGTCTTGTGTGGACTTTAATTTTCCCGATATGAGCTGATATGTTTCAGGCTCACAATACTTCATGGAGAGGTCTTCTAACTCAGACTTGATTGGATATAAACCCAAACGGTGAGCAAGGGGAGCATATAGAAATTTTGTTTCAGAAGCGATTTTGAGTTGCTTTTCAGGCTTCATACTTGAGAGCGTTCTCATGTTGTGTAAGCGATCAGCTAACTTGATAAGCACCACCCTGAAATCATCGGAAATGGTGAGAATCATTTTGCGGAAATTCTCAGCTTGAATAGAGGTATTTTCATCAAAAACCTCGGGGATTTTGGTCAGACCGTCAATAATTTTACGAACCGTTACACCAAATAAATCTTCAATATCCTGAAGCGTAATATGCGTATCCTCTACCGTATCATGAAGCAATGCACAAACAATAGCAGTAGGCTCTAAACCCATTTCCTCGGCACAAATGCGAGCAACAGAAATTGGGTGGTAAATATAAGGTTCACCAGACTTCCTGCGCATGTCTTTGTGCGCATCAAGTGCAATATCAAAGGCTTTGCGAATAAGTTTGGTTTCTTCGCGACTACGGTCTTTGGTCGCACGCAGTAGTCCTTTGAATGCATTGAGGATTTCAATGCGCTCTTGTTCTAAATCGATTGGAGTATGACCGTCGTAATACATTAATTCGCAGGTAATAACTGACTTTTAACTTCACCAAAGCCGATTTTAATACCATTATTTTCACAATGTCCACGCATAATTACGGTATCGTAATCCTGTATGAATCGACGCTCTGAACCATCTGGCATTTGAATTGGTTTGGTACCTTTCCATGCAAGCTCCAACATAGAGCCATAAGAATCTGGTGTTGGGCCAGAAATAGTTCCAGAACCCATGAGATCACCACAACGAACATTGCATCCATTGACGGTGTGATGGGCGAGCTGTTGGGACATATTCCAATACATGTATTTGAAATTTGACCGACTAACGACTTGCTCTTTGCAAGCAGGTGCTTCAATTGCCACCTCCAATTGAATGTCATATGATTTATTGCCTTCAAATTTCAGATATGACAAAACCTCAGGATCTTGTGTAGGCGTAGCGCAAGCAAAAGGTTGTAACGCATCTAAGGTAACTATCCAGCACGACATAGAAGAAGCAAAGTTTTTAGCCAAAAATGGACCGAGTGGCACATATTCCCATTTTTGGATATCTCGTGCCGACCAATCATTGAATAAGCATAAACCAAAGATAAACTCTTCTGCTTCCGATGTTGAAATTGATTCACCTAGGGCTTTTCCATCAAAAGTTACGAATCCCATTTCAAGCTCAAAATCAACTTGTCTAGACGGAGCAAAAATAGGGGCTGCATTATCGTCAGGTTTTATTTGACCTTTTGGTCGTACAACTGGATGTTCAGATGCTATTACAGAGGAGGCACGCCCATGATATCCAACAGGAATCCAAAGCCAATTTGGCAAAAGAGCATTGGCAGGATCTCTAAACATAACACCGACATTTGTTGCATGCTCTTTTGATGAGTAAAAATCAGTGTAGTCGCCAATTTGAACAGGCAAAGACATCTGAATTTCAGTTATGGGAATCAGTGCTTGATGCTCATTTTTACGGATTTGGAAGGAGTTATTATCTTTTGAAAGTAATGCTGATATGCGGTTACGTAATTCACGAATGGCTAATTTGCCATGACGCATCATTGGATTGAGGAAAGGCTGTTCGAAATCTTGAGTTGAAAAACATAGGTCCGAAAAATAACCAAAATTAGAAATCTGAAATAAATCAAGGGCAAAATCACCAATGCGAACCCCAACTCTTTTGGAGGAAGTTTGCGTCTCAAAAATACCAAAAGGAAGGTTTTGAATAGGGAATTCTGTATCAGTTGCATATGGCACCCATGATTGTAATGCAGGATTGTTAGCAGGGATTTGCATAGAGAATAAATTAAACGTTAAAACGAAAATGCATAATATCGCCATCTTCGACGATATATTCTTTGCCTTCTACTTTGAATTTTCCAGCGTCTTTGACAGCACTTTCGGAACCAAATTGGATGTAGTCGTTGTATTTCATTACCTCCGCACGAATAAAACCTTTTTCAAAGTCAGAATGTATGACACCAGCGGCTTGTGGTGCGGTCATTCCTTTTCGAATAGTCCATGCGCGAACTTCTTTTACCCCGGCAGTAAAATAAGTTTGTAAATTGAGTAAGTGATAAGCTTGGCGAATGAGTCTATTAACACCAGGCTCTTCAAGACCAAGTTCCTCGAGGAACATTTGACGCTCCTCGTATGTATCTAGTTCAGTGATATCAGCTTCGATTTTTGCACCAATGACCAATACCTCGGCATTTTCAGAGGCAACAGCCTCCTTTACGCGTTCTACATAAATATTTCCATTCTTTACCGATGCTTCATCAACATTGCACACATACATTACAGGTTTAGCAGTAATCAAATTGAAGCTCTTAATAACATCTAATTCTTCTGATGTAAACCCAAGCCCCCGTACTGATTTACCTTGTTCTAATCCTGTTTTGATTCGTAGTGCTAGCTCATTTTCTTTGAGCGCTTCTTTATCTCCAGATTTAATTACGCGGGCTAAGCTTTGTATTTTTTTTTCAATTGTCTCGTAGTCTTTCAACTGGAGTTCGATATCGATGATTTCTTTATCACGAATAGGATCAACACTCCCATCTACATGCACAATGTTTCCATCATCAAAACAGCGTAAAACATGTAAAATAGCATCTGTTTCTCTAATATTGGCTAGGAATTGATTACCCAAGCCCTCTCCTTTCGAGGCTCCTTTTACCAAACCAGCAATATCGACAATTTCCATGGTTGTCGGGACAACACGCTCAGGATTCACTAACTCTTCTAGTTTTTCTAAACGAGGGTCCGGAACCGATGTAGTCCCCAGATTGGGTTCTATTGTACAAAAAGGAAAGTTTGCAGACTGAGCCTTAGCATTTGATAAACAGTTAAATAAAGTTGATTTTCCGACATTGGGCAAGCCAACGATTCCGCATTTTAAAGCCATTTTCTATGTTTGTTAGATCAAGTAGCAAAGATAGCCAAAAGCAGCGTGCTTCTGATGTTTTTTGGTATTTTTACGCAAATTCCACCTATGAAATACACACTGTTTGTTTTTCTTATTTATTGCTTTTTCGTACAAGTCAATGCTCAAGACAGTACACTCATCAGACGCATTTATGATGAAGCCTTACTTCGAGGACACGCATACGAAAACCTTAGACAACTGTGTAAGGATATCGGGCCTCGGCTTTCTGGCTCTTCTCAGGCTCAAATGGCTGTAGATTGGAGCTATGAAAAAATGCAATCGTATGCCTTCGATGTTGTTCAAAAACAAGCCATTAAAGTACCTCATTGGGAACGCGGCACAACAGAAAGTGCTTGGTTTAAAGAAAGTACAAACAATGCTAAGCTTCAAAAACTCCAACTTTTAGCTCTTGGAGGCTCCATTGGCACCAATGGCTTACTTGAGGCCGAAGTTATTGAATTCAAGTCATTGAGCGATTTGCAAAATGCCAAACGGCAAAGTGTCGAGGGTAAAATTGTTTTCTTGAACAAACCTATGGACGCCGCTCAAATTCAAACTTTTAAAGCCTATGGTGCTTGTTATGCAATTCGCGGTAATGGAGCAGTTGAAGCCAGTAAATTAGGTGCAAAAGCGGTGGTCATCCGATCTCTGGGCTTGCCAATTGATAAACATCCACATACGGGTTCCATGCATTATCAAAATGATGTCCCCAAAATACCCGCCGCTGCAATTTCTACACAGGATGCCGATGCGCTATCAAAAGCTCTAAGTAGCGGCAAGGTTCGTTTATTCCTAGAGTTGGACTGCAGAGATTTTACTGATGTCGACTCTTATAACGTTATGGCTGAGCTCAAAGGAAGCCTTTATCCCGAACAAATCATAACTATTGGCGGTCACCTTGATTCATGGGATACAGGTGAAGGTGCACATGATGACGGAGCCGGTGTCATTCACTGTTTAGAAGCACTTCGTATTTTGAAAGAACTAGGATTGAAACCTACGCATACCATACGTGTTGTATTTTTCATGAATGAAGAAAACGGCAATCAAGGCGGAAAACAATATGCAGAGTGGTGTTTAGCAAATGGAGAACAACAAATTGCTGCTCTCGAAAGCGATAGAGGTGGCTTTGCTCCTAGAGGCTTTGGCTTGGACGGTCCAGATCAATTCCTTGATCTTATCCAGCGCTTTGAACCCACCCTAAGACCCTACGACCTTCATATTTTCGAAAAAGGGTATGGCGGTGTTGATATCGGTCCACTCAAAGAAAAGTATCCGGGTATCCCCCTCTTTGGTTTCATTCCTGATTCCCAACGCTATTTTGATTTCCATCATGCTCCTTCCGACGTATTTGAAGCTGTTAATAAAAGAGAACTTGAACTTGGAGCAGCTGCCATTGCAAGCTTTGTCTATTTACTCGACCTCAAACTGTAAGCTCAAATATGTGTGGTATTGCAGGACTTCACGATAAAAAGCCGAAGAGCTCAAACTCTGGTCAAGAGATTCTTGAGCAAATGAATCTAAAATTAGCGCACAGAGGGCCTGACGGGTCAGGTCTTGAATGGATGACTGATGCAAACTTTGGATTAGCTCATCGGAGATTAGCCATCATTGACTTAACTGTTGCAGGTGCACAACCTATGTCTGTTGATGGACGCTATTGGCTAAGTTTCAATGGAGAAATATACAATTATCTTGAGCTCCGCAAAGAATTAGAAATCTTGGGGGTTGGCTTTAAGAGTAGTAGCGATGCCGAAGTTTTACTACAAGCTTATATTCATTGGGGAGAGGAATGCTTAGGTTTATTCAACGGCATGTGGTCTTTTGTAATTTTTGATAACCTAGAAAAAACATTATTCTGTGCCAGAGACCCATATGGAGTGAAGCCTTTTTACTATTTGAATAATCCAGAACACTTTGGCTTCGCTTCTGAAATCAAAGCGTTACTCTGCATCCCAAGCTATGAAGTTATTGCCAACAATCAAGCAATTATTGACTTCTTTGCGCATCAGAAAATTGAACGTAATGAAGAAGGGTTTTTTAAGCATATCAAAGAACTGCTTCCTGGCCACAAATTACATTACAAACTTAGCACACAACAACTTAACATCAGTCGTTACTATAATGCGAATATCGGATTAAAAAATAGTACACTTAATGAAGTCAAAAGGTCATTGAAAAATGCAGTAACGCTTCGATTACGCGCAGACGTCCCTTTGGGCTTTTGCCTTTCAGGCGGCCTCGACTCTAGCACGCTTCTTCATCTTGCTTATCAAATTCAAAAAGAAGCGGATGTAGCCTCGCTACCCACAGGGCTACATGCCTTCACTGCAGTTCATGATTCACCACTAGATGAACGCGCTTGGGCCGAAAAAATGGTCAACCATACGGGGTCCAATTGGCACCAAACGCATCTAGATAGTACCAAACTCTTATCTGCTTTACCTGAGCTCATTTATCACCAGGACATTCCATTGTTAAGCACTAGTACTTTTGCTCAAAGTAGTGTCATGAAAAAAGCAAAGGCAAAAGGAATAAAAATCCTAATTGATGGACAGGGTGGCGATGAGCTTTTTGCAGGCTACCAAGTATTTTACCCAACATTTTTCAAAGAATTATTTTGGAAAGGGCACTGGATAAAAATGATTAGAGAACTTAAACACCTTCAAAACTCACCAAGTTCAATAAAATATATTTTCAAGGAATGGGCTAAAGATGTAATTAGCATGCTCCCCCCTATTTTTCAGCAAAAAATTTCAGCATTACAACATCCCCAACAAAAATATTTAACACGCGTATCTCTTGACAAACGCAGACGCTTCTCCAAAGTACAAGATCATCTTGCTTATTATTCTCAGGAACATGAACTCAAAAGTTTATTGAGATGGGAAGATCGCTGCTCTATGCAATTTAGCATCGAGTCTAGAACCCCATTTTCCGACGACCTCCACCTAATCCAACAGGCAAGATCATTGAAAACAGAAGATCTTATTCAAGACGGTTGGTCAAAATATACCTTAAGAAAGGTACTGGAAGGAGAAATACCAAAGCAAATCACTTGGCGACGCGACAAAAAAGGTTTTTCAGTACCAGAGACCAAATGGTTGATGGAAACTTCAGCGTTTTGGACAGACTTTATTGAAGAAAAGTCAGTTTTAGATAAAAGCGGTGTTGTAGACATTGGTCAACTTCGCACTGATTTACCACGTATATTTTCGAGCTCAGTTTTTGCTCGAGAACAAAATTTTGTCTTCAGGTATGTATGTTATTTAATTTGGATTGAACAATTTAAGATCGAGCATTTTGCCTAGAGCGCTTTGCTCGTCAATGCAATTTCAAATAAGCGGTTGGGTAAGGCATTCATTTGAATTGTACTTGATGGCGCTCCCTGAGGTAAATAAACCGCACACAAAGAATGCTTGACTAAATATACGTTTTTGTGAAGTTCTTCAGGTAGTGCTCGGTAAATCCCAAGTAGGACTTCATATCTTGGATATTCCGCATCTGACTTTGCATCGTGCCAAACCAGAATAGACTGCTCAGACTTACGCAGGAGCAGTGCTGTTCGCGTATCTCTTTCTACAGCCGCCGTGGAGTGGTCTCCATCAATAAAAATGAGATCACATTTTTGATGATATGGAGAAAAATCAAATGAAGCTGAATCCCCAAATAAATGACTCACATTATTCAATTTTTGAGAGAAAAAACGATGTGACGCTATGTAATCTTGATTCATCCCCATTTGCTGCAAAACTACATCTGGTAAATTAAGCGTGTAAACTTGTTGAACGTATGGAGCTACATTGGCTGCACTTTCCCCTCTCCAAGTTCCAATTTCAAAATAGGATTCTACGCTGTTTTGAAGACAAAGGATTTGTAATAAAGCAAAATCTGTAACCATAGATGAGCCTGACAAAAAAGCATAGGGAGTGACCTTAAGGGGGGAGGCCTCTAAAGAAGCAAAAACATCAATTTGTCGTAATTGTTGCTGCCCAAATTCTTTAATAAATGAACGCTTCAATACATCTTCATCTTTTAAAATCAAATTTAATAGTGAGGGCTGCTTTATAATTAGCCTGAAAGCTTTGAAAAATTTACTGACTTTATTCATAATGCGTTTTGCGCCACATTGTGCGCATTTGAGTAATTAATTGAAACAATTCCACTTTGCTCGGAAAAAGAGAGAAGCTGGCTCCATCTTTTAAGAAATAGTATAAAACAACGAGACTCGTTGCTATATAAGAAATGCTTGCTGCAATCGCTGCACCAACCGCACCATAATTCGGAATAAGCCACAAGGACATGGTTAAACTCAAAATGAGCCCAACTCCAGATGCCCAGGCATTGACAGTATAGCGGCCGTGCCCAGAAAAGTAATGACCTACAACTAATGCATAAGTAAATATCCAAACACCAGGCGCAAGTGACCACATTAAGGTTTGTAAACCTCCAAAATCTGCACCAAAGACCAATTGATAAAAAGTGGAAGGAAGAAATAAAAAGAAGAGCACCCCTAAAAAAGCCGCCAACATACCAAATCGCGTCAATTTTTCTGTTAATTGAATGGTATAATTTTGATCCTTGGCATTAGAAATGACAGCATATTGCCAAAGAGATATACTTGTTGCAATAAGCCAAATAGACTCAGTAATTGAGCTTGCATTGGAAAATACGCCAACGGCAGCCTCTCCTTTGTACTGCTCCAAAATGTAATAACTTGCTCTGAAGCTCAGCAATTGCAATACATGAGCTAACTGATTATAAAATCCGAGTGCAAACATTTGCTTCCAAATTGCAGACCAAGGACTTACTGTCTTGTGCTCCGATGGCAAATGACGAAAGACCCCGATTATACTCAAAATAAGCGCACTAGTAAAAGCGATATAAAGAGCTGTCTCGTAACTCAATTGATGATAAAAATACCATTGTCCAAGACATGATGCAAAAGTAAGCAAAGGAATAGACAAGGTAATCAGATTGTAAATTAGAAGTCTTTGCTGGCCCAATAACAAAGAGGCATGCACAGAACAAGTTGCATTTAGTGCACTCAAAATGACTACATGAATCAAATACTCGAGAGAAAAAACATCGAGCATAAAAAGCGTAATAAACGCCAAAGAACTAATTGAAATAATCCAGATATAGGAAGCCCCAAGTAGGCCAAGCCAAGAAAAACGAGACGATAAATAAACCAATGCGGCCCCTCCTACCAAAGAATCAAATATGGTTAATATAGCTATAGAAGTTAGCAAGAGGCTTTGTTCTCCTTTTCCAATAGCACCTGTCAGTTGTGAAAAAAGAATAACCAAGCCCAGATTAAGCAGTGCTGATAGCACCCGAACGCCAAAGTTTCCAAAAATACTACGCCACATCTTTGTTGAGTACCAATTGGTAGGCCTCTAAAAACAACGCTCCAATCGCAGAAGGGCTATATTTTTGAAGCGCCACCAGATGAAGTTCCTGAACATTAAATTGGCGTTGCTGTATGTTTATCATTGCAGCTAAAAGTCCATCTTCGTCCTCAGATTCTATCAAGATTCCATTGCTCTCATTTACGACCTCAGCCACACCTCCAACATTTGTAGCAATCATTGGCGTACCTGTGCAAAGTGCCTCTATCAAAACACAAGGTAAATTTTCAAATCGACTACTGAGTACTAATACATCAGCAAACTGGAGCATTGCAGCCACCCCAGCACTATTCTGACGCCCGTGAAAATGTATAGAATTTGCAAAGTCAAAACCATTCAACAATTGTCCATAGGCATTGAAATCACCGTCAGAAATGACATGTAATTCGACATTGGCTTGTTGTTTTTTAAGCTTGTAAAACGCTCTCAATAATAAATGAAAGTTTTTCTGTAAAGGGTCCAGGGAAGAAATATGGACAAAGCGAAAAACGCGATGTGGACGTTTAGCGACAGGAACAAAAATACCAGGATCGACAACATTTGTCACAACCTTCATCATTGAATTGATCCCAAAACGCTGCATTGCAGCAGCTAAATCTACTGAAACCGGCATAACGAGATTTGCTCGTTTACCGATCCACCGCATAGCATATTGCTGGAAACGTGTTGGCTGGGGCTGAGCCTCCTCGTGATAACAGGTCCAGTGTTCAGTACATACCAATGGGATGCTCCATCTGCGCTTCAATAGCAGTCCCACAAAGCCTATTGGAAATAAAACGTTAGCATGAATAAGATCAGGCTTTCCCAATTGTGTTTGAGCTGAATAACGCCAATAGGCTGCAAAAATTCTAAAGTAATTTACCAAGCGCCCAATGATAAAAATTTCGTTTTTTGGCACATATATCACATGTGACTCAAAAGGAGCTGATGATACAACATGAGTAAGTTGCTGATGACTGGTGCTCAAGGAGATATGTACAATAGCGACGTCTGCAACGCTTTGAGCAGCGAGCATATGTTGTTGCACAAAGTTGCCCTCTGTAGGTTTCAATTCAGTTGGGTACCAACTTGAAATAAATAATACTTTGGGCCTTAGTTCCATAAGCTGAATTTACAAATTCTTTTGATAGACTTCTTGAAGTTGTTTTAACGCATAATCAATTTCATCTCTTGTTGTAAAACGAGAAAAAGAGAATCTAGCATTTGGTCTTGTCATATCTGCACCTATACCCTCCAGTACGTGTGAACCTTTTGTAGCTCCTGAGGTACAGGCAGATCCACCGCTTACTGCAACACCTTTCAGATCGAGAGTAAACAACAATAAGCCAGCCTTTGAAGTAGCAGGCAAACAGATATTGAGCACAGTATAAAGCGCTTTTTCATAGCTTGTTTCACCGTAGAATTGAACATCCTCAAATATGGCTTGCAAGCGACTCATCATATAACTTTTTAGGCCCCACACATGAGTTTGATGCGCTTCCAAATCTGTGTAGGCAAGCTCAATGGCCTTAGCTAATCCGACAACTCCGGCGATATTTTCGGTACCACCACGAAGACCACGCTCTTGAGATCCACCATGAATAAGCGGATTTACTCTCGTTTTTTTATTCACATATAAAAAACCAATGCCTTTAGGACCATGGAATTTATGGGCTGCACATGTGATAAAATCAATGTCAATGACGGAAAGATCAAAGCTGTAGTGCCCAATTGTTTGAACAGTATCAGAATGAAAAATCACACCATATTGACGGCATAATTGAGCTACGGCTTCAAGAGGAAGCAATGTAGCTATTTCGTTATTCGCATGCATTAGAGAAACCAAAGTCTTGGTAGGCTCCTTCAATAATGATTCGAGTTCATTTAAATCAATATTGCCTTTCTGATCAAGTGAAAGGTAACATACTTCAATCCCGTTGGTAACTTTTAGTGCTTCTGCCGTATGTCCAACTGCATGGTGTTCAATTCTTGTGGTGATAATCCTTTGGACACCAAGCTGAGTTACTGCAGCATGAAGTGCCATATTATCCGCTTCTGTCCCACCAGAAGTAAAAATAATTTCTGAAGGGGAACATCGTAAAGTTTGGGCTATTGATCGTCTAGAATTTTCTAAAAGAGCTTTGGCCTGACGACCAAATGCGTGTGTAGATGAAGGATTTCCGAAGGTATTGAACAATACTGGAGTCATGGCTTCCACAACCTCGGGTGCAACAGGAGTAGTTGCGGCGTTGTCAAGATAGACGTTCATGCAATCTGTTTTGCCACGAAGATACTAAAATTAGTTTGCTTATCTTTGGGTAATGAATGCTCCGCTCGCAGAACGCATGCGTCCCAAGACACTTGATCAATACATTGGTCAGCAGCATTTATTGGCGCCAAATGCCTCTTTACGCAGAGCACTAGACGCTGGCGTCATTCCCTCCATGATATTTTGGGGACCTCCTGGCGTAGGCAAAACTACACTTGCTCAACTCATTGCTCATCACCTCAATCGACCCATACATACCCTATCTGCCATTTCCAGCGGCGTCAAGGATGTGCGGGAGGTCATTGCTAAAGTTCAAGGTGGCGGCATGTTTAGCCCTCAAGGCAGCATCCTTTTTATCGATGAAATACATCGCTTTTCCAAGGCACAGCAAGATTCTTTATTGGGGGCGGTAGAAAAAGGCATTATTACCCTTATCGGTGCAACCACCGAAAATCCTTCGTTTGAAGTCATTTCGGCTTTGTTGTCACGCTGTCAGGTATACACCCTTGAGCAACATACGAAAAATGATCTCATCACACTACTAGAAAGGGCCATCAAGGAAGACCATCATCTTCAACAAAAGAAGATTTCATTACTTGAAACCAATGCCCTGCTGCGCATTTCGGGCGGAGATGCCCGCAAACTGCTCAATGTTTTTGAGATCATCATTGGTACATTTCAGAGCCAAACCGAAATTGATATCACCGATGAAGTCGTTTTGGCCAATGCTCAGCAAAGCCTTGCTAGCTACGACAAAGATGGCGAACAACATTACGACATTATCTCTGCTTTCATTAAGTCTGTAAGAGGTTCAGACCCCAATGCAGCGGTTTATTGGCTTGCCCGAATGGTAGAAGGCGGCGAAGACCCCAAATTCATAGCGCGGCGTTTGGTCATATTAGCTGCTGAAGACATCGGTTTGGCCAACCCCAATGCCTTGTTACTTGCCAATGCGTGTTTTCAGGCCGTCGAAAACGTTGGCTGGCCAGAATCCAGGATCATCCTGAGCGAGTGCACTTTATATTTAGCGAGTTCCCCCAAAGGAAACGCAGCCTACATGGCCATCAATAAAGCCCAGCAGATTGTCCAGCAATCAGGCAACCTCGGCGTGCCCCTTGCACTACGCAATTCGCCAACCAAACTCATGAAAGAACTTGGCTACGGTGATGGCTACCAATACAGCCATGATCATCCGGGCAACTTTTATGCCCAAGAGTTCTTGCCCGAACAACTTGTCGGCACTAACTTTTTCCATTCTGGAAGTAGCTCCAAAGAACAAGAAATCGCCCAACAAATCAAAAAATGGTGGCAAGACAAATACAAATTTTAAGCGGCGCCTTGCTCTATTACGGATTGGTACTACCCCTATCCTATCTTCCACTGCGGATATTATATGTTTTGGCAGATTTCTTGTTTATCATCTTGTGTACCATTATTCCGTACCGTAAGCGGGTTATAAATCAAAACTTACAGATCGCCTTTCCAAATTCATCGCCTGAAGAAAGAAAACAAATCCGAAAAGATTTTTACCGTTATTTCTCCAACCTTATGGTTGAATCCGTTAAAAACCTGAGTATGTCCAAAAAACAATTGTTGGAGCGCATGCACCTTGAGAATCCTGAAATCTTGGAAGAAATCAAAGCCATCAACAAACCTATTCTGTTAGTTGCTGGCCACTACAACAACTGGGAGTGGCTAATCACTGCACAAGCCTTGTGGTTCAAACAACCTTGTTTTGGCATCGGCATGCCGCTGAGCCATCCTTTTTGGAATCAAAAACTAACCGAAAGACGAGAGCGTTTTGGTTTGAAAGTTGTCCATGCTCAAAATTACCAAGAAGCATTTGAGGCCAAGAATCCAATTGTTCTTGTCTTGGCCGATCAAGCGCCAAGTTCGCCAACAGAGTGCTTATGGATTGCGTTCCTTCATCAAAACACACCTGTTATTTTTGGACCTGAATACATAGCCAATAAATTTGATTGTTGTGTAGTTTTTGCAGATATAAAACATTCTAAAAGAGGGTATTACAATATAAATATTGAAGTATTGGTTAAAGATTCTAAAACGCTTCATTATCAAGAATTAACACGAATGCATGTCCAGAAACTAGAACAACAAATCAAAGACAACCCTGCGCGTTGGCTTTGGTCTCACAAGCGCTGGAAACACAAACAACCCACAAATTGGCCTGAATTAAGTGCGACACTACAGCAAAAATTTCATACTAAATTCAGAAACAATGCCTAAAATCCTTTTCCTACTTTGCTTTTGGAATTTATCGTTTGCCCAAGTACATGTTTTTTTTCCAAAAGTGAGCAATAAAGAACACGAACGAGCCCTGATTACACTCCCCAACCGGCAAATGCTGAGCGGATCAAGCGAGGCAGTCATACGCCTGCACGATCCCAACGGCAAAGTATTAAGCCAAGAAAAATTAGGTGCCGAATACAAGGAAATTCGCGATATCGCAGTGACGCAAAAAGGTTTTATCGCCTTACAAAGCCATGATTCTAGCGGCATCGTATTGCTCGATAAAATGCTGCAGGTTGATACGGTCATCTATCTATTCAATAAAAGAAGCCCACTTTTTTTAGATGGCATTTGTGCACAAGAAAAGCTCGTTTTTCTACTCGGAGACCCTATTGACGGCTTTTTCAGTACTTTTTTCTCAACAGACAATGGCCTGCATTGGCAAGCGACTGCTTCAAAGGTGAGCGCAAACGAAGGCGAGGCTGCATATGCAGCGAGTGGCCAAACGGATCAGATACTCAACGGGCATTTTTATTTTGTATCAGGTGGGATGACATCCAGATTGTTTCATTCACCCGACCAAGGCGCTAGTTGGTATACAAGCCCTATTCCTTATTTGTCATGTTCCACTTGCGGCCCGTACGCCATGGCCATTTCAAATGAACATGACATCATGACGGTCGGAGGAGATTACACCAAGCCTCATATAGCCGAAAACACGTGCTTCTATTCAACTGATGGCGGAAAAACTTGGAATACACCCAAAAAAGGACCTTCAGGTTACCGCTCTTGCGTTATACGCGTCAAAGATGACTATTACGCCTGCGGCACAAATGGCATAGATGTGAGTAAAAATGGAGGTAAAACTTGGAAGAAAATTAATTCAGTAAATGCGCTCAGCCTCACCTTTAACGGCATTTATATTTATGCCAGCCTCGCCGATGGCTCACTTTTGCGTTTCAAACCCTAGTTTTCTATTTCGCCAGCATCAAATAAGAAAGTTTCTCCGGGATTTAGATACACAACGCCATTATCTTTTTGAAACTGCTTTTTAGCGAGTTTAGCAACTAAACCTTCCGCGCGTTTATGTTCTGCATGCGTACACAATAAGTACTGAGCTTCCACACTGTCTTTTAATTCCATGGCCGCCTTTAAACCTAAATTGATAACGCCACCCAAGAAAAAAGGCAACTCATAGCGCAACGTGGAAGCAATAACGATTCTTGCATCACAATCCTGCTTTAATTTCGCGCCGTGCGGCGCATAGATGAGCTTCCCCGTTGAGGAATTAATCAGATAGGCCTTGTGGACTAAATTTTGACGAGTTGCAATAAGTTGAATATCGAAAGGTGCTTCAGATAGTGGAATTAATTTTTTAAAATGTCCCCAAACTTCAATCCTCTTTAATATACCTGGCAATGCAATGAGCGGAATATTTGCATCTAACTGCAACAAGGTCTCTTGATTACAGTGATCGGTATAGCGATGGGAGATAAAAATGAAGTCCGCCTTTTGAAGCGCCGCAACACGTGGTTGCTCATCGAGGTGAAATTGCCGACTGAACCAAGGATGAAAGTCTATTTGCGACTCAGAAAACCAAGGATCAACAAGCACATGAAGCCCATCGAAATGGAACATCCAAGAACTATCTGCATTGAGCTTGGTGAGTTGCATAGTGCGAAAATAAAAAAAGCCTCGCAATGCGAAGCTTTAAATGTGGAGAAGATGGGATTCGAACCCACGACCTCTTGACTGCCAGTCAAGCGCTCTAGCCAACTGAGCTACATCCCCATATTGAATTATTTTGCCTGGAGCGTATCTTCCATGGAAGAAGAAACTGCTGATTTTTCTATCCGTAACTTCGTTCCTTCAGACTGAATAAGCACAGTGGCATCAGCAATTTCAAGAATTTTGCCATGAATACCCCCAATCGTAACGATTTTATCACCTGCCTTAAGACCTTCTCTGAATTTCTTTAATTCTTTTTGCTTTTTCATTTGCGGACGAATCATGAAAAAGTAAAAAACGGCGATCATTAAGACGATCATTACCAATTGATTTGTTCCTGCTGCCATTTAGTCTGATTTTATATTGGTTACAAATGTACTTATTTTATCCTTCCCTTTATTTCTAAGAGGGTAATATTTGGCGCCGTATTGGTCATCACTGTAACCACCTTGTGGATTCGTTTGGTGTGGAGGTCTGCCGTATTCACTTCAGCAATAATTTGAGTGCGTTTACCAGGCATTATTGGTTTGGATGGTTTCTTTGCAAGGGTGCACGAACAAGAAGGTTTGACCTCTCCAAAAACGAGCGGATGATCTCCAGTATTTTCAACTTCAAAAACAGCCTTTATTACCTCTCCTTTGTAAACAGTGCCAGCATTAAAGACAGTACTCTTAAAATGCATACTTGTTTGGGCGCCTACTTCAATCTCTTGCTTGTCTTTGCAAGCAAAGAGCAATAGCAAACTCAGTCCAATAATAGAAAGTACTTTCATCATTTTCAATTTAACAATCCTCTGCCTACTTTTTGAATGCGCTTCTCTTCTGTTAACTTTACAATTGCTTTATCCAAGATACCATTAATAAAAACATTACTTTTCGGTGTGCTGTAAAACTTAGAAATTTCAATATACTCATTGAGTGTAACCTTTGTTGGAATACTTGCGCAGTACTGCAACTCAGTTAAACCCATTTTGAGAAGTAGCATATCCATTTTAGCAATCCGATCTAACTCCCAATTATCTGCGAGTGCAAGCACATCTTGCTCATGTTGGGCATCCATTTGAATGGTTTTATGCAAAAGCGTTAAGATAAAGTCTTTTTCATCATCATCTGCTTTGTACAACGGAAGAATTTCTATCGACTGACCAGGCTTCCAATTCTTTAGTGTCTTTAATGCCATAGAAGCACACAAATCAAGATCATCAGTCCAATAAATAGATTTTTCATCGAAGAAATGTTGTAACAACGATGCATTTGCTACTTCTTGCTTGAAAATTTGTAAGGCAAAATGAAGATCTTCTTCAACTCCCTCAACACCATTATTCATATGCTCAAAATACAGCTCTGTATCTAACAGATGCATATACATCTTTTTAAACATTTCTTGATTTTCAGCCCCAAACCAATTAACTTTTCGCTGCTCAGCCAATTTGTAGAGTTGAGTATGCTCAGCCAATTCAGTAATTAGTTGATTACCTGCAAATTTCATATTTGGATTGAGGTCTTCGGGGGTTGGACGCATTTTTTTCTTGAGCTCAGCTTGACGGTTTAGAGCAGCACGTTGCAATTCAGGTAAAGCCAAAAGCAAGTACAGATACATGTCGTACATACGTTCAATAGAGAGCAAAAGCTCTTTTTCTACCTTGTGCGCATCATTTTCATGTCCTTGAAAAAATGCATATAGCACTTGTAAAACTTTAATTCGGAGATGTCTTCTATTGAGCATATTAAATATTAAGGCTTCCTTTTGATTGAATCCGCTCTTCAGCCATTTGATTTGCGACTTGATAACTAGGTATGCCCTCTTGTTGAGAACGAACCAAAATACGATCTATGGTAGTGTAAATTTCTTCGGCTTTTTGCTTTGCCCATTCTAAAGAAAGGCCTTCTACCTCTGAGAAGCAATTGATGACGCCACCAGCGTTTAGGGCAAAGTCTGGTGCATAAACGATGCCTTTTTGCATGAGCAATTGCCCATGTTTGACCTCCTCTTTGAGTTGGTTATTTGCAGCGCCAGCAATTACACCACAATTGAGGCGTACAATTGTTTCATCATTGACTGTTGCTCCGAGGGCACATGGCGCATAGATATCCATATCGACATCGTATATTTGGTCGGGCGCAACTACTGTAACACCGTACTTTGCACTCATTTGCTGAAGCGCAGCTTCATTGATGTCCGTTATTGTGACAATTGCACCCTCTGCCACCAAATGCTCAACTAGATAAGCACCAACGTGGCCAATCCCTTGAACTCCTACTTTTTTACCTTCGAGGGAATCCGTACCAAACTGGTGTTTTGCCGCGGCCTTCATTCCCATATATACTCCAAAGGCGGTAACGGGTGATGGATCACCACTCTTACCAGGTAAGCCCACCACATGTTTGGTTTCCTTACTGACGTGAACCATGTCCTCAGGAGAAATACCTACATCTTCTGCAGTTATGTAAGAACCCGCAAGGGTGTTAACAAATTGTCCAAAACGTCTAAATAACGCCTCTGACTTCATTGTCTTCGCATCACCGATAATTACTGCCTTACCTCCTCCCAAATTAAGTTGAGAGATTGCATTTTTATATGTCATTCCTCTAGATAGACGAAGCACATCTGTAAGAGCTTCTTGCTCATTTTGATACATCCACATGCGTGTACCCCCTAGAGCCGGACCAAGAACGGTATTATGAACCGCAATGATCGCTTTTAGTCCTGTTGCATTGTCATTACAAAATAGGATGTGTTCGTGTCCCATGGCGTGCATGGAATGTAGAATGGGATTCAGGCTTGAATCAAGCAATGGAGAGACTGTCAAATCAGACATGTTTTTGAAATGAGTTCGTTCACTAATTCTTATTTGGCTTAACTTTACAAGCGAAATAACTTGGCAAAAGTAGAAAAAAACCATGAAGTCCCTCCGATACATCAACAAATACTTTATAAAGTACAAATGGCGTTTTGCGCTAGGGATCCTTTTTACCATCATCAGTAATTACTTTGGGGTTCAAATGCCTGCATTTTTTAGTGAGTCCATCGATCGGTTTCAAAATCAAATTTCAAGCAACGAACCCGTCAATTATTTATGGCTTGCGCTTGAATTGGGCGGAATTTACATGGGCTTCTCTCTATTAAAGGGATTTTTCTTATTTCTCATGCGACAAACGATTATCGTGATGTCACGTTATGTTGAGTTTGATTTGAAAAAAGAAATCTTTGGTCAATATCAGGCGCTAGATCAGACTTTTTATAAACAAAATGCAACTGGCGACCTCATGAACCGTATTTCAGAGGATGTAGGTCTAGTGCGCATGTATGCCGGTCCCGGCATCATGTATACTATTAATCTAGCAGTAAGTTTTATACTGATCGTTGGAAAAATGATTTCTATCTCCCCTAGCCTAACTTTATTTGTTCTATTACCACTTCCTATTATGAGTATACTTATTTACAAAGTATCCTCAACAATGAATAAGATGAGTTTAGAGGTACAGAAAGAACAGTCTTTATTGAGCACCTTAGCGCAAGAATCATTTGCCGGTATTAGAATCATCAAGGCCTATCAAAGAGAGGACCAAACTACAGAAAAGGTAAGCCAATCTGCAGAACGCTATAAGAAACAGAGCATGCGCTTGGTATTAGTCAACGCATTTTTCAGCCCTACCATCATCTTTCTTATTGGTTTGAGCTCTATGATCGCCATTTACTATGGCGGCTTACTCACTTTTGAAAAGAAAATGACAGTTGGTGGCATCGTTGCATTTATTATGTATGTTACCAATCTAACTTGGCCTTTTGCTAGTCTGGGTTGGATTTCTTCGATCATTCAACGCGCTGCTGCTTCCCAACAGCGGCTCAATGAGTTTTTATTGCGTAAACCAAAAATTAAGAATGAAACAGACTTGAGCTGCCCTCTTGATCATGGTTTGATTTTGGATAAAGTTAGCTTCAGGTATCCTGATACTGAAGTAGATGTACTAAAGAACATTTCCTTTTCAGTTAAAAAAGGTGAAACTTTAGCCATTATTGGACCGACAGGCTCTGGCAAATCGACAATATGCGCCTTATTAGCGCGTCATTTTGACCCTGATTCAGGACATCTTCTGATCAAAGATATAGCGCTTCCAAAGTATAGTCTTACAGACTATCGTCGTCAAATTGCACTGGTACCTCAAGATGTTTTTCTCTTCTCAGATAGCATAGCCAACAACCTGAAATTCGGGGTCGAACAAGAAAATCTCAGCGAACAAGACCTCACAGATGCTTGCAAAAAAGCGCATGTTTTACATAATATCCAAGCATTTCAAGATGGTTTCCAAACCATTCTTGGGGAACGAGGTGTCAATTTAAGTGGAGGACAAAAACAACGCATATCAATCGCTCGGGCGCTCTTACGCAATCCTCAACTGCTGATCTTAGATGACTGCCTCAGTGCTGTCGATACTGAAACCGAAGAAATCATCCTAGATGAACTTCAAAAAGACACGCAAAACCGTGCCACTATCATCGTATCTCACCGCATTTCTTCCATTAGAAACGCATCCAAAATCATCGTTTTAGACAGCGGAAAAATCGTAGAATCCGGAACACACGAAGCGCTATTGACTCAAAAAGGAGCCTATTTCGATATGTACCAATTTCAGTTGGAACAAGAAAAAGATGTGCAAATAAAAAAGGAGGCCTAAAGACCTCCTTTTTAAAAAAACGTGCTTTAATTACTCGTAGCGGTAACGACCAATGTCGTAGCCTAATGTAAGTTGGTGAAAGCCATAGCTTCGTCGGTATCCAAAATTTAGATTATTCACATGATATTGTAAACCATACACAAGTGTAGTCCTATCATATATATTTGATCCCAGCCAAAACATTTCCCATTCTGCCTGAGCATAAGCCTCGTCTATGTAATTGTCGAGAATTTCTTGATCAGAGTTAATCGGATTTCCCTCCGAGTAGTGCTCTACTCCATCACCATTAACTTTAACTTTTGAAGTATTGATAAGATTAAATGCTAAACCACCGTAAAAATCAAAATCACCAAGTTCACACCCTATAATTGCTGACAAACCATATGATTTTTGGATTACACGTGAACGGTAATAAATATCACAATAATCATCATTTAAGAAACCACCAAAGGAGTATATTTCATTGCGGTTCATGTTAAGAATTGATTTTGTTACATTGGATTGAGCG